>Ga0209597_1000328_pt1 | contig 31924 bp, 36 predicted proteins | sample M_140625_MF_Meta_FD_187316 | JGI IMG/M metagenome (GOLD analysis project Ga0209597, IMG submission 187316) | Freshwater microbial communities from Lake Montjoie, Canada to study carbon cycling - M_140625_MF_MetaG (SPAdes) (version 2) | ecosystem: Environmental > Aquatic > Freshwater > Lake... | reverse complement strand
GTGAAATGGACGACATGGTGGATCAGGCAATGAATGCGCGTGCAGACCTCATTTCTTGCCGGTCTTACCGGCCTTGCGGAGGATCTTCTCGCCCTCGTACTTGATGCCCTTGCCCTTGTAGGGCTCGGGCGGACGAATGGCACGGACCTTGGCGGCCTCGTTGCCGACCAGCTCCTTGTCGGGGCCGGAGACGAACACGGAGGTGTTGTTCTCAACGGTGAAGGTGACGCCCTCGGGGGGCACCATCTCGACCGGATGGCTATAGCCAGCGCTAACCACCAACTTCTTGCCCTGGACCGCGGCGCGGTAACCCACGCCCACAATTTCGAGCTTGCGGGTGAAACCCTGGCTCACCCCTTCGACCATGTTGGCCACGAGGGTGCGGCTGAGACCATGGCGCTCGCGGGAGCGACGGCTGTCGTTGACAGGATTGACCTGGAGGGTGTTGCCCTCCTGGCTAATGCTGACGCCATCCGGAAGGGTGCGACTGAGTTCTCCCTTGGGGCCCTTCACGGTAACCGCGAGGCCATTGAGGCTCACGGTGACCTTGTCGGGTACGGGGATAGGGGCTTTACCAATACGTGACATGGGGGTTCCTCCCGGAATCAATAGACGTAGCAGAGCACTTCACCGCCCACACCCTGCTTGCGGGCATCGCGGTCGCTCATCACACCCCTGGAGGTGGAGATGATCGCCACGCCAAGGCCGCCAAGGACCTTGGGAAGTTGACGGGTGTTCTTGTAGATGCGCAGACCGGGCTTGCTGACCCGCTGAACTCTGCGGATGGTAGGTTGGCGGTGCTTGCCGCTGTACTTGAGCTCAAGCACCAGCTCCTTCTGAACACCTTCGCCGTCTTCGGAGATGGCGGCGATGAAGCCCTCCTGCTGGAGGACATGGGCGATGCTGCGCGACAGCTTCGAAGCGGGTATCCGGGTGCGCTCGTGGCGCTTTTCACTCGCATTGCGGATGCGAGTGAGCATGTCGGAAATGGGATCGTGGTTGGCCATGAACGTGGTGGGAGGAGGGCTCAGTTGCTGCGGAACGGCATCCCCATTTCGCGGAGGAGGGCCCGGCCCTCTTCGTCGTTACGGGCGGTGGTCACGATGGTGATGTCCATGCCCCGGATGGCGTCAATCTTGTCGAAGGAGATTTCCGGAAAAATGATTTGCTCCCGCACCCCCAGGGTGTAATTACCCCGGCCGTCAAAGCTCTTAGCGCTTACGCCGCGAAAATCGCGGATACGAGGCAGAGCGAGGTTAAGCAGACGCTCCAAGAAGGCGTACATGCGATCACCGCGAAGGGTGACGGTCACACCGATTGGCATGCCCGCGCGGATCTTGAAGGCGGCGATGGCCTTTTTGGCCCGGGTTACCACCACCTTCTGTCCGGTGATGGTGGCCATTTCGGCGATCGAAGCTTCGAGGGCCTTGGCGTTCTGGGCAGCCTCACCCAGACCACGATTCACGGTGACCTTGACCACCTTGGGGACTTCGTGGACGTTGGTGAGGGCGAGATCCTTAAGTAGCTTGGGCTGGATCGTCTCCCGGTAGCGCTGTTTGAGTGACATGACGGGGAAAGGGTGATGCTCTTCTGGACGTGGTCAGAAGGCGGAAAGGGACAGGGTTGGGATGGGAGTTGTAGCGGATGATGGGCGGCCCCTGGGGAAGGGTGCCGCGAACGGATCAATCGAGGATCTCTCCGGTCTTCTTGAGGCGGCGTTTCTTGGTGCCGTCCTTCTCCACCACGATTTCCACGCGGCTGGCCACCTGCTTGGTGGTGGAATAGAGCATCACGTTGGACACGTGAAGCGAAGCTTCTTCACTCACAATCCGGCCCGTTTCACCCTCCTGGGTGGGCTTCACGTGGCGGGTGCGAATGTTGATGCCCTGCACCACCACCCGGTTCTCGTAGGGAAGGGTGCGAAGCACTTCGCCGGTCTTGCCCTTGTCCTTGCCGGCGATCACTTGGACTGTGTCACCTTTCTTGATGCGCAGCTTGATGCGCACCTGGGCTTTGGCTTTAGGAGTTGCGGTGGCCATCTCAGATCACCTCCGGGGCGAGGGAAACAATCTTGGTGAAATTGCGTTCCCGCAATTCACGGGCTACGGGACCGAAGACCCGGGTGCCCTTGGGATTGTTGTCGTTCCCGAGGATCACCGCAGCGTTGTCGTCGAAGCGGATCGAGTTACCGGTGTCGCGGCGCAGGGTGGCACGGGTGCGAACCACGACCGCCTTGACCACATCCGACTTCTTCACGCCCATGTTGGGCATGGCATCTTTGACGGCAGCCACAATCACATCGCCCACGTGGGCATAGCGACGGTTTGTGCCAAGAACGCGGATGCACTGGATGCGCTTGGCGCCGCTGTTGTCAGCGACAGTGAGGAAGGTTTCCTGCTGAATCATGGGGAGTTCCTCAGCCGGCGCTGGTGGTGGAGAGAACCTCGGCCACCTGCCACCGCTTGGTGCGGCTGAGGGGACGGGTCTCGGTGATACGAACCCGATCGCCAACTTTGATGGCGTTGGTTTCGTCGTGAGCCTTGTAGCGGGTGGTGCGGCTCACCGTCTTTTGATAGATGGGATGGGGGAAGCGGTTTTCCACCGCCACCACCACCGTTTTGTCCATCTTGTCGCTGACGACGGTGCCGACCCTTTCCTTGAGTGCCATGGGAGTGGTGGGGGATCAGGAAGCGGTGGAGCGCTGCCGCTCCAGCTGCACCGAGAGCAGGTGGGCCAGCTTGATGCGGGCCTCCTTGAAGCGGTGCGGGTTTTCCAGGCGGCGGGTCGCCTGCTGGAAGCGCAAATCGAACAACTCCCGCCTGGTGGCGGTGATGCGTTCGGAGAGGTCGCTGTCGGTGAGCTTGCGCACCTCGGCGATATCGGGACGGGCCATGGTTCAGGACTCCAGGGCGAGGACGGGTTCGGGGCTGGCTGAAGGCGCAGCTCCGGCGGCCTGACCGTCATCCACCTGGTCGGCCAGGCTGATGAACTTGGTTTTGACCGGCAGTTTGTATTGGGCCAGCCGCATGGCTTCCCGGGCGATTTCGGGGGTGATTTCGGCCCCCCCCATCTCGAACAGGATGCGACCAGGCTTGATCACCGCCACCCAGAATTCCGGGTTGCCCTTACCGGAACCCATTCGGGTTTCGGCGGGTCGCATGGTGACTGGCTTATCCGGGAAGATCCGGATCCAGATCTTGCCGCCCCGCTTCACATAGCGGGACATGGCACGGCGGGATGCCTCGATCTGGCGGGATGTGATCCAGCCACATTCCTGGGCCTGCAGGGCGAATTCGCCGAAGGCGATGGTGTTACCGCGCGTAGCGATGCCGCGCATGCGGCCTCGCTGTTGCTTGCGGAATTTGACGCGTCGTGGACTCAGCATGGTTCAGACCTCCCTCACTCCTCGTTGGAGCGATCTTCGAACTGTTGGGGCCGGCGGCTTGCACGGCGCCGGTTGGCGTCGGCAGCGGGCTGCTGCTGCGGCTGGCCGGGGAGCACTTCTCCCTTGAACACCCAAACCTTGATCCCCAGAACCCCATAGGTGGTGGTGGCAACCTTGGTGGCGTAGTCGATGTCGGCCCGGAGGGTGTGCAGGGGCACACGACCTTCCCGGGTCCACTCGGTGCGGGCGATTTCGGCGCCATTGAGGCGGCCGCCCACCTGGATCTTGAGGCCGAGCACGCCGGCCCGTTGGGCCCGCTGAACCGCCATGCGCATGACGCGGCGGAAGGCCACCCGCTTCTCGAGCTGCTGGGCGATGTACTCGGCCAGCAGGAAGGCGTCGGCGTCGACGCGCTCCACCTCGACCACGTTGATGCGTACCTGACGGGACGCGTCGCCGAGGGTCTTTTGGATGCCGGTGCGGAGCTCCTCGATGCCGCTGCCTTGGCGGCCGACAAGCACGCCGGGGCGGGCGGTTTTGAGCTCCACCTCGAGCTGGTCGGCCTTGCGGGCGATCAGAACGTCGGAAATGCCGGCGGCGCCGTATTTCTTGTGGATGAACTTGCGGATCCGGTCATCCTCCTGGAGAAGGGTCGGATAGGTCTTGCTTGGGGCGTACCAACGCGAGCGGTGTTCCTGGGTGATCCCCAGGCGCAGGCCGGTTGGATGGATCTTGTGTCCCATCGGTCGGTGTCCTCGGGGTTCAGGCGGAAGGGGCCGCCACACCAATGCTGATGTGGCAGGTCTGTTTTTTGATCGCGAAGGCGCGACCCTGGGCGCGGGGGCGGAAGCGCTTCAGGGAGGGACCCATGTCGGCGGTGGCCTGGCTGATCACCAGGCTGGAAGGATCCAGCCCGAGGTTGTTCTCAGCGTTGGCCACCGCGCTACGCAGCACCTTGGTAATGGGGCCGGTGGAGCGGTAGGGCATGAACTCGAGCATGATCAGGGCATCGCGATAGGTGCGACCCCGGAGCTGATCGAGAACCCGCCTCACCTTGGAGACGGAGCCGCGGATGTAGCGGCCATGGGCGATGGCCTGGGTGTTTGTGTTGGTGATAGCCATCGATTCAGCGGCCTCCCTTCTTGTCTTTGATGTGGCCGCGGAAGGTGCGGGTCGGGGCGAATTCCCCGAGCTTGTGGCCCACCATCTGCTCCGTCACGTAGACGGGGACGTGGGCCTTGCCGTTGTGCACGGCAATGGTGTGGCCGATCATCATCGGCAGGATGGTCGAGGCGCGTGACCAGGTTTTGATCACGGATTTGTCTTCGACGGCGTTTTGCTTCTCCAACTTGCGGAGCAGGCTGTCGGCGACGAAGGGGCCTTTCTTGAGTGAGCGTCCCATGGCGGTTCAGGCGTACGGCAGAGCGGTGTGGGTCATCAGGAGTCGCGACCGCCACGGCTCCGTTTGGAGGTGCGGCGACGTTTCCGAAGCACGAACCGATTGCTCGGCTTGTTCCGCTTGCGGGTCTTGAGGCCCAAGGCGGGCTTACCCCAGGGGGTGACCGGACCGGAACGGCCGATCGGAGCGCGGCCTTCGCCACCACCGTGGGGGTGGTCGCAAGGGTTCATCACGCTGCCACGCACCTCGGGACGACGTCCCAGCCAGCGCTTGCGCCCGGCCTTGCCGAGGCTGGTGTTGCGCTGCTCGCTGTTGCCCACCTCACCGAGGGTGGCGTAGCACTCGCGCCGAACCAAGCGCACCTCGGTGGAGGGCAACTTCAGGGCGACATAGTCGCCTTCCTTGGCCATCACCTGGGCGCTTGCACCGGCGGTGCGCACCATCTGGCCGCCGCGGCCGGCGTAGAGCTCCACGTTGTGGACGCTGGAACCAAGGGGGATGGCCGAGAGGGGCAGGGCATTGCCGTTCTCGATCGGTGCCTCGGGACCGGACACGACGGTCTGGCCAACGGTCACGCCGGCCGGCGCCAGGATGTAACGCTTCTCGCCATCGCTGTAGTACAGCAAGGCGAGGCGGGCATTGCGGTGGGGGTCGTAATGGATCGCCGCCACCCGCGCCGTGACGCCGTGCTTGTCGCGACGGAAATCAACGATGCGGTAGAGCCGTTTGTGGCCGCCGCCCCGGTGACGGCAGGTGATCACACCGCGGTTGTTGCGGCCCTTACGGCGGTGTTTAGACACCACCAGGCCCCGCTCACGGCCGCGGCCAGTGATCTCACTGAAGTCAGTGACCACCAGCGTGCGGGTGCCGGGGGTGATGGGTCTGTAGTTACGAATTGCCATGACGTTTCAGACCCCTCAGGCCTCTGGGAACAGCTGGATGGCATTGCCTTCGGCGAGGCGAACCACGGCCTTCTTCACCTGGGCACGCTTGCCGGCGAAGCGCCCCACCCGACGGGAGCGGCGGGGGGGATTCATGGTGCTCACGCCGATGACCTTGACATCGAAAAGGGATTCGACGGCAGCCTTGATGTCGGGCTTCGCAGCCCGATGGTCCACCTCGAAGGTGTACTGATTCAGTTCAAGGGCGCGGGTGGCCTTCTCAGTGATCAGAGGCCGACGGATCACATCCGCCAACCGATCGGTGAATCGTTCAGACATCGCCGTAAACCTCCTGAATCTTCGCGATTGCCTCCTCGCTCACCACCAGCTTGCTGGCATGGAGCAGATCGAAGACATTGAGCTGATCGGCCGCAATCAGCCGGACCTTCTCGAGGTTGCGCACCGAAAGCCGGACGGCTTCGGAGGCGTTGTCGAGAATCAGCAGCACCTTGGTGTTGGCTTCGATGCCGAAACGGCCTAGGGCAGCTGTGATCTCCCTGGTCTTTGGGCTATCCAGTTCCGTACCGAAGTCCTTGACCGCCACGATGTCCGCAACCCGGCTCATCAGGGCAGTGCGGAGGGCCAGGCGACGCTCCTTGCGGTTCATCGCCAACTCGTAACTGCGGGGCTTGGGTCCGAAGACCACACCGCCACCCGGCTTAAGGGGGGTACGGATCGAGCCCTGGCGGGCTCGGCCGGTGCCCTTCTGCTTGTAGGGCTTGCGGCCACCACCAGCAACCTCGGCGCGGGTGAGGGTGCTAGCGGTGCCCTGGCGGGCATTGGCCAGCTGACGCACAACCGCCCGATGCAGAAGATCTGCAGCTGAGGCCTCTTTGGCGACCTTCAGGTCGAGGGAAGCTTTGCCGCTCTCCTTGCCCTGCCAATCATGAACAACAACATTTGCCATGGGTCTCTTCCTCAGGACGCGCCTTTGCTGCCGACCCGCTTGGCCGGGCGGATGTCGAGCAGGGCCCCGGGCTTGCCGGGAACCGAGCCCTTCACCACCAGCAGGTTGCGCTCTACATCCACCTTGAGAATGGTGAGGCCCCGCGTGGTGATCTGCTTGCCGCCGTAGCGGCCAGCCATGCGCTTGCCGGGGTACACGCGGCCCGGCGTGGTGCCGGCGCCGGTGGAACCGGGCTCACGGTGGTTCTTCGAACCGTGGCTCATCGGACCACGGCTAAAGCCATGGCGCTTTTGCCAGCCCGCGAAACCACGACCCATGGTGTCGCCGCTGACGTCGACCTTCTGGCCGGCCTCGAACGCCGTGACCGTGATCGGAGCACCTAGTTCAAGACCGTCAACGGCCTCAACTCGGTATTCGCGCAGGTGACGCAAAGAATCGGAACCGGACTTGGCCAAGTGGCCCTTGGCGGGTTTGTTGACCAGCTTTTCGCGGATTTCTCCGAAGCCGATCTGCACCGCGCTGTAGCCGTCGGTGGAGTCGTTCTTGAGTTGGGTGATGCGGCAGGGGCCCGCCTCGATCACGGTGACCGGGATGGATCTGCCTTCGTCGTCGAAGAACTGGGACATGCCCAATTTCTTCCCGAGAATGCCGATGGACATGGGAGGGGAAGGAACGCCAGCTGGACAGCCGCGCAGGCGGTGGCGTGACAAAAGTCACATCACCGAGCCCGAGCCCGTAGGCACCGGCGACGCGGCGGGGGGCTGAATGCAGAAATTCGCAGGTCTGACTTCAACAACGCTGACGGGAAGCCAGCGGTGATGAGGTCTGGGGCTAGCGAGGCGATTCAGCGGGCTGGGACTTGACCGGATCGGTGGCAGGGAAAGAATTTCCCGGGCCGGGCATGGGCAGCGAGCTCCCCTTGCAGATCGGCAGTTTCCCGACGGTGCCTGGCTTCAGCTGGAAAGCTTTGACCTTGACTCCGTACTGGCCTGGAGAGACCGTCACCAATGACGATCTCTGTGCTGTGATCCGGAGGCCCGGCTAGCGGACGGGCACGGAAAGCAGCACAAGTAAACACCTTAACCCATCACAGGCCACCCCCCATCAGCTTCCGCCGGAGGCTGCCAGACTTCTCCCGCTGATCGAGAAGCCCGATGCCCCTGCTGCTCACCGGCCGAGCCTTCCGCAATGCGTTGGAGGGCGCCGGCGCTCTCGCCCTGTTTACACCGCTCGAAGGTGGGTCCGAGACCCGCCTGCTGAGGCGCCTGCGGGCCGCCGGGTACCGGGCCCACCTCACCTCCGCCCGGGGCCTCGGTGATCCGGAGGCCTTTCTGTTCCAGCTCCATGGCGTGCGGCCTCCTCACCTGGGCCACCAGAGCGTGGGTCGGGGGGCGGCCGTGGGCGAGGTGCAGCGGGTGATGCCCCTGCTCGGGGTCGAACTGGAGGGCCAGGCCCCGATTCTGCTTTGGCTGCTGGAGGGCAAGGTGCTTTCCACTGCCGAACTGTCCTCGCTGGTGGGTCTGACCCGGAGGGAGCCCAGGCTCAAGGTGGTTGTGGAGATGGGGGGCGCCCGCGCCTTGCGGTGGCAGCCGTTAGAGCAGCTTCTCGTTGGCGTCTGATCTGCAGGGAAGGCTGGCGCTGATTTGGGGCGTCTCCTTTTTTGCGGGGTCCCTTGGCCAGTTGCTGGCGCGCCTGAGTGGCCTGCCGGCGGTGGTGCTCCTGCTGGCCACTGGTTTGCTGCTGGGCCATGCGGGCATCGGCTGGATCCAGCCCGATCAATTGGGCTCCGGGCTGGAGCCGCTGGTGGGCCTGCTGGTGAGCCTGGTGCTGTTTGATGGCGGCCTCAATCTGCGCTTGGCGGGCCGGGATCTGCAACGGTCGGTGCTGCAGTTGGTGCTGGTGCGTTCCGTGCTGGGCCTTGCCGGCGGTGCTGTTCTGGCCCACTGGGCCGCCGGTTTGCCCTGGTCGGTGGCCCTGGTCTTTGGCGCCATCGCCCTGGCCACGGGCCCCACGGTGGTCAATCCCTTGGTGCGTCAAATGGGCCTCAGCCCTTTCCTGGCAAGGGTGCTGGAGGCGGAGGGCCTCATCCTGGAGCCCATCAGTGCGGTGCTGGCGCTGCTGTTGTTGCAGCTAGCCCTTGGCGATCTGGGCAGTTGGCAGGAGGTGGCGTGGCGCCTGTTGTTCCGGCTGGGGGTGGGTGTGGCCTTGGGCGGCCTGGCCGGGTTCGCCCTGGCCCTGGTGCTGGAGCGGGTCCACACCGCTGGGCGGGTCGCCTCCGCCGGGGGCCCCGAGCCGACATCCGCCGCCCTCTCCCTCCAGCTCACCCTGGGCACCTTGTTTCTGTTGTTCAGTGGCTGCGATGTCCTGCTGCCCGAGGCTGGATTGCCTGCAGCGGTGACGGCCGGCGTGGTGGTGGGCCTGCGCCTCGAAACCGCCGCCGGATCCCTTGATGGGTTGATCGCCCAACTGGCGATGCTGGCGATCACGGTGTTGTTCCCCCTGCTGGCGGCCGATGTTTCCTGGCAGGAGCTCAGCCCCTTGGGATTCGGCGGGGTGGGCTGCGTGCTGGGGTTGATGGTGCTGCGGCTACTGGTGGTGATGGCGGCGGGCGTGGGGTTGCCCTTGAACTGGCGCGAGAAGTTGTTGGTCAGCTGGATCGCCCCCCGGGGCATCGTGACCGCCGCCGTGGCCAGCCTTTTCGCCCTCCAGCTGCAGCAGGCCGGCATGGCCGCGGCTGGCCCCCTCAAGGGTTTGGTGTTTCTCACGATCTTGATCACGGTGGGCCTCGGGGGGGTCACGGCCCCTTGGCTGGCCAGGGCGCTAGGGCTGCGTGGGGCGGAGGCCTCCCCTGAGGCCTCCCCTGAGGGCGACGCCCCGCCTACCGCCGGCGGTGACCTGGTGCCCAACGAAAGCGGCTGAAGGAGTGGCGGGGCATGGGTGGGGATGATGGTCCTTCGCGCCTGCCGATGCCATCGACTCCGGTTGCCCCACCCCCCTTGCCGAGCAGGCCCTGGCCAGGGGCCGCTGGGTGAAATGGATCGGTGGTGCCAGCAACCAGGACCTGGCGGCCATCGAGGACCTGGCAGGCATTTACAGCCTGGCGGGCGTTCATTGCCTGGATCTGGCCGCCGATCCCGCCGTGGTGGCCGCGGCACGGCGCGGCATCGCCTGGGCCGAGGCCCGCGGCGCGGCCCGGCCGTGGGTGATGGTGAGCTTGAGCGATGGGGCCGATCCCCATTTCCGTAAGGCCTGGTTCGATCCGGCCCGCTGCCCTCCCAATTGCCCACGCCCCTGCGAACGGGTCTGCCCTGCCCTGGCGATTCCGGCCCTGGGGCCTGGGCCTGGGGCGATCTCCAGATATTCCGGGGCCCACGATGGCGCCGCCTCCGGGGTGCTTGAGGAGCGGTGCTATGGCTGTGGCCGCTGCCTGCCGGCCTGCCCCCTGGGGCTGATCGAGGAGCGGGATCAGCTGCTGCCGGCGGCAGCGGTGGCCCCCTTACTGGCCGCCCTCCAACCGGATGCGATCGAGCTCCATACCCGCATCGGCCGCTCTGGGGCCTTCGCGGCCCGGCTGGATCAGGTGCGGGCCGCTGGGATTCCCCTGGGGCGCCTGGCGGTGAGCTGTGGGTTGGAGGTGGAAGGGGCCCCGCCGCCAGCGGCCGCCGCAGGGTGGGCGCTTGCGCTTCGCCCCGAGGCGCTGGCTGAGCGGCTGGTGGATGAGCTCTGGAACCGTTTTGCCCAGCTGCGGGCGGCTGGTTTTGCGCCCCTCTGGCAACTCGACGGCCGACCGATGAGTGGCGATGTGGGGGCCGGTACGGCCCGCTCCGCCGTGCAGCTATGGGTGCGGATCGCCCCGCAGCTTCCCCCCGGCCCCGTCCAGCTGGCTGGAGGCACCAACGACCACACCCTGCCCCTGCTGCAAGAGCTGCAGAACCCAGCCTGCGCTGGGGTGGCCGGCGTGGCCTTCGGCAGCGTGGCCCGGGCCCGCCTTCAACCACTGCTGCTGCAGGCCCAACTGCGGGGCGGACGGCTGCTGGACCAGGCCGATCTGTTGCCGGAGGCCTTGGCCTTGGCCACTGGCCTGGTGAAGCCCTGGCTGGTCAGGCGCCCCTGATCGGCCATGGCGGCCTGGCCCTCCCCTCGCTGGGCTGACCGCTGACGCTAGAACCAGGCCATGGCGACAACCCCGGTCGCCCGAGCCCGTCTCCGAACCCCTTGGTCGCGCCCCTTTCCTCCCCTACCCAGCGCATCACCGACGACCTGGATCGCCTGCTGGAGGTGCTGCCGCCGGCCGTTCAGATGGTCCTGGTCGCCCCCGAAGCCCGCGACCAACTCCTGGAGGTGGTGCTCGACCTGGGCCGCGTACCGGAGGCCCGCTATCCAGGCCGGGCCGTGGCCCTCGGGGAGGAGCCGATGACGCGCCTCGACCTGGCCCTAGTGGTGGAGCGGCTCGGAGCGTTCGGCGGCGACAACCGGGCGGGCATCGAGCGCACCCTGCACCGGATCAGTGCCATCCGCAACCGCAGCGGCGAGGTGGTGGGCCTCACCTGTCGGGTGGGGCGGGCGGTGTTTGGCACCGTGGCCATGGTGCGGGATCTGCTGGATGCGGGCCAATCCCTGCTGTTGATGGGACGGCCCGGGGTGGGCAAAACCACGGCCCTGCGCGAAATCGCCCGGGTGCTGGCCGACGACCTGGACAAGCGGGTGGTGGTGATCGACACCAGCAACGAAATCGCCGGCGATGGCGACATCCCCCACCCCGCCATCGGCCGGGCCCGGCGCATGCAGGTGGCCCGGCCCGAATTGCAGCACGAGGTGATGATCGAGGCGGTGGAAAACCACATGCCCGAGGTGATCGTGATCGATGAGATCGGCACCGAACGGGAGGCCCTGGCGGCCCGCACCATCGCCGAGCGGGGCGTGGTGCTGGTGGCCACGGCCCATGGCAACGAATTGGCCAACCTGATCAAGAACCCCACCCTCAGCGACCTGGTGGGCGGTATCCAGTCGGTGACCCTGGGCGATGAGGAGGCCCGCCGCCGCCGCACCCAGAAGACCGTGCTGGAGCGGGCGGCGGAGCCCACCTTCCCGATGGCGGTGGAGATGCACAGCCGCGAGCGCTGGCTGGTGCACCGCGACGTGGCGACCACGGTGGATCTGCTGCTACGGGGACAGACCGCCCGGCCCCAGACCCGCGAACTCGACGAGGCCGGTGACCTGCGGCTCCAGGAGGCACCGGTCGAGGCCGGTGCGGCCCGCTCCCCCCGCCGCCCGGTGCCGCTGCCGCTTCCCGATCCCGAGGCCCGCTCCCCCCACCGACCCGCCCCCGCTGCGCCGGCCCCGGCGAACGGCCCGGCGCCGCTCCAGGAGCAGCCGGAACCGCCGCAGCCCCTGCGGGTCTGCGGCGTGGGGGTGTCCCGCACCTTGCTCGAGGAGGCGGCCCGCAGTCGCTCGTTCCCCCTAGAGGTGGTGGAGGCCCCGGAGGGCGCCGACCTCGTGCTGAGCCTGCGGGGACAGCTGGGCCGAGAGCCGGCCCTGCGCCGTCGGGCCCAGGACCTGGGACTGCCCATCCTCGTGATCAAATCCGAGAGCCTCCACCAGCTGCAACGGGCCCTAGAGCGGGTCTCCGAACGACGCCCCACCAGCACCGCCGCGGCAGGTGTCACGGGCCTGGACGACGCCCATGCCGCCCTGGAGGAATGCCGACTGGCGGTAGAGCAGGTGGTGGTGCCCCAGGGACGACCGGTCGAATTGCTGCCCCGCAGCGAACCGGTGCGGCGGATGCAGGCCGAACTGGTGAACCATTACCGCCTGCGCAGCGCCGTGTTCGGCCGCGGCCAGCAGCAGCGGCTGCGGGTTTTTCCCGACTGAGGCCCGCGAGGGTTGCGGTTGGCCCGCCGAGTTGACGAAGGACCGGGCGCTGTGGGTAACTGTGGAGGTACCGGTGATTCACTAACCGGTGCCCATTGGGCCGTCGCCAAGCGGTAAGGCATCGGGTTTTGGTCCCGACATTCCTAGGTTCGAATCCTAGCGGCCCAGTTTTTCCAGCTCTTTTCCCACCAGGAGCCTGCCCGGTGAGCCCTGATCCCTTGCTCGTCTTCGACTTCGATGGCGTGCTCGTCGATGGCATGCCTGAGTACTGGTGGTCGGCGCGGCGGGCCGCCCTGGGGCTGGATCCATCCCTCGACCTGCCCGAGCAGGCTCCGCTGGCCTTCGGCCAACTGCGGCCCCACATCCACAAAGGCTGGGAGATGGTGTTGGCGGCGGCCGAGCTGGGCCGAGCGGATTTTGATCTCGCCACCGCCCTCGCCGACTACGACGCAACTCTGCAGGAGGCCTTGGCCCGCAGCGGCCGCGGCGCCTCCGAACTCCAGGTGGCGCTGGAGCTTGTCAGGCAGGAGGCCCTGGCCCGCGACCCTGGAGCCTGGCTGGACCTGCATCGCTTTTATACCGGCGTCGTGGAGCGGCTGCAGAGCTTGGAGGCGGAAGGGGCTGACTGGGCCGTGCTCACCACCAAGGGGGGCGCCTTCGCCACCCGACTGCTGGCGGCGGCCGGCCTGGCCCCACTCGCGGTTTATGGGCACGAACAGGGAAGCAAGCCCGAGGTGCTGCTGCGCCTGCGGGGGCAACGGCGACCCCTCTGGTTTGTGGAGGATCGCCGGCCCACCTTGGAGCTGGTGCGCTCCACAGCGGGGCTGGAGGAGGTGCGTTGCTTCCTAGCCCTGTGGGGATACCTGGCCCCCGGCGATGCCGACGGGCTCGAAGCCCTGGGCATTCATTCCCTGGATCCGGCCCACTTCGGGGGGCCCCTGGCGCTCTGGCCCTGAGGCGCTAGAGTACGCCCGTACTATGCGCAGCTGATACGCCGGTCCCTTCCGGTGGCACTTGCTTCCCAGAGGTCGCAGGATGGCACCCGGTTCCGGGGCCTTGCCCCCGGTTTCGCTTCGCTCCCATGGGCGGAGCCGGTGTCTGCCGTTGCGGCCTTGTTCCATCGCCCATCCCGTTATGCCTACCGACTCCAAGGCCGCTTCTGCCTCTTCCGGATCCCTGTCCGCTGCCGCCGGTCCTGCCGCCCCCGGTTCGGCGGAGCGTGACAAGGCCCTTGGTCTGGTGTTGACCCAGATCGAGCGCAATTTCGGCAAGGGCTCGATCATGCGGCTCGGGGATGCCTCCCGGATGCGGGTCGAGACGATCAACACCGGCGCCCTCACCCTCGATCTGGCCCTCGGCGGCGGCTATCCCAAGGGGCGGGTGGTGGAGGTCTACGGCCCGGAGAGCTCCGGCAAGACCACCCTCACCCTCCATGCCATCGCCGAGGTGCAGAAGCGTGGTGGCGTCGCCGCCTTCGTGGATGCCGAGCACGCCCTGGATCCGGTCTATGCGGCGGCCCTCGGCGTGGACATCGAGAACCTGCTGGTGTCCCAGCCCGACACCGGCGAAATGGCCCTGGAGATCGTGGACCAGCTGGTGCGTTCCGCCGCGGTCGACATCGTGGTTGTCGACTCGGTGGCCGCCCTGACCCCCCGCGCCGAGATCGAAGGGGAAATGGGGGATCTGGCGGTGGGCAGCCAGGCCCGGCTGATGAGTCAGGCGATGCGGAAGATCACCGGCAACATCGGCAAGTCCGGTTGCACCGTGATCTTCCTCAACCAGTTGCGCCAAAAGATCGGGGTGACCTACGGCAACCCGGAAACCACCACCGGTGGCAATGCCCTCAAGTTCTATGCCTCGGTCCGTCTGGATATCCGTCGCATCCAGACCCTCAAGCGGGGCACCGAGGAATACGGGATCCGCGCCAAGGTGAAGGTGGCCAAAAACAAGGTGGCACCGCCCTTCCGCATCGCTGAGTTCGACATTCTTTTTGGCCGCGGCATCAGCACGTTGGGGTGCCTGCTGGACCTGGCGGAGGAAACCGGTGTGGTGACCCGCAAGGGCGCCTGGTACAGCTACGAGGGCGACAACATCGGCCAGGGCCGTGACAACACCATCACCTGGCTGGAGCTGAATCCAGATCAGGCGGCGGTGATTGAGCAGCTCACCCGCGCGCGACTCAAGGAAGGCTCCGAGGTCACCGCCAATTCGATGAAGCCCCTGGCCGCAGCCGCGAAGCTGGCCGCAGCTCGCACCGCGGCCACTGAAGAGGCTGCCGGAGAATCCTCAGACAGCGTGGCTGAATTGCCGGCGGCCTGAATGGCAAGGGGGTCGGAGTTCAAAGACTCCGACCCCCATAAGAATGCACACAGCGCAATCAATCCGTGAACGGAGACGCAATGCTGAGGGATTGGTCGGCCGTATCGCCACTGCCGTGGAGCGAAAGGGGAAGTCGGGCCATCCCTGAAGACTGCAGCATCAGGGTGACACGATGGAGTTCCTGGATTGCATCAGCCCCTTCCAGCTTCACCAGTTCGTGACCGTCACGGGATTCCACCCAGCTGATGCCGAAGTCGGAGACGAGAAACCTGACCACATGGGTTTCTCCCAGGTCCGCCACGAAAGAAGCCCCGTGATGGTTCAACTCATCGCCACAGACGTAGCAGGTGGCCACATGGCCCTGATCACGCAAACACTGGGAGAGGGCCTGAAGGGTCAGCACCAGGTCGTTGACCAGATGGCGGTATTGCTCGGCAAGGCGTAGGAACATGACCAGTCGCCGGGGTCGATGTCAACCATCTTATAGGTTTTCTTCCGATTGTCGTGGCTTTCGCGAATGGCCGGTGCCCGCCACTGAAACTGCCCGGTGTGGGTTGCGCCCGGGCCCAGGCTGAGGCAGGCGGCTGCAGCGCGCCTCAGCCATCCGACAGGGTCCACCAACCGGCGGCAGGGCCGATGAACCGGACGATCACCCAGAAGAGCACCAGGGAACCGATGCCGATCCAGGCGCCTTGGGTGGTGATCGCCACGAACCTGTCGGCCTGGTTACGGCTGAAGGGCAGCCAGCTGACCAGCCGGGGCGAGGTATCAACCGGCGCCTTCGCGACCGGACGGGGACGGGGGGGCAACCCCTGGGACTCGCGGCGTCTGGCTTCTCCCATGGAGCGGATCAATGGCTGTGCTGAGGCTAGGAGCGACAGGGTTCGCCTTTGCCGCAGGACGCCCGGTCAATCAGGGAGCAGACGGGAAAGCTGAACCCAGGGCTCCAGGGCAGCCAGCACGGTGGCGCCCCAGTCCCGTCCCCGCAGACGCCCATCGATCACGGCCAACCTGCCTCCGCCGCGGCGGAGGCAGGCCACCCCCCGCTGCAGGCGGTTGATAGCCTCCGGCAGCAATAGGCCCCGGAACCAGTCGCCCCCCTGGAGCCGGAGCGAGGCAACGCGGGCGGCCGTGAGGGGATCCTCCAGGCTGGCGATCGGCAGCAGGGCCACCACCACCTGCACCGGCAGGGGGAGGCGATCCTGGTGCTCCAACCACCAGCCCCAGCTGGCACAGACCACCCCATTCGCCTCCGGCGCCGTGCAGGCATGGCCCACCCGACTGCCGAACTCAGCCGCCAGAGAGCTGACCAGGCCAAGCCTCAGGGCCGGATCGTCAATCAGGATCAGGGTTAGTCCCGCCTGAGCAAGCACCAGGCGCCGGCACTGGTCGATCAGGTGGTCGCCGTAGTGCGGGCTGTTGGGCAGGGGTTGCCGGACGGGGCAGTAGAGGGGAATCGGATCGGCCAACGGTGGATCCCCCAAATCCACCACCACCGGAGCCTCCAACCCCAGCACCCCCTCACCGAGGCCATAGCCCCCCCGCCAGCGCCCGGAGCCGGCGGAGGTTCGGGGCAGTTCACCCACCAGAACCGCGCCGCGGCCCTTGAGCAGACCCTCGAGTTCGGCGAGGGGCGCCAGGGGCTGACGGTGCAGCTGCCAGTGGAGCAGGGCCGGATCAACGGCGGCCCAGCTGGTCCAGCCCGGTCCGGAAGCCTGAAGCCAGCGGCTCCAGGGGTCCGGCAGCGGCGTCAGCAGGGCCAGCAGCTGGCGCAGGGGGGCCTCGTCCTCAGGCGCCAGGGCCACCAAGTGCTCGGGATGCCGTGGCTGGGCCAGCACCCTGCGCCCCAGCCGCCCGTGCAGGGCGAGCACACTCGGCTCCGCCTGAGGCAGGGCCCTGCGCAGGCTGTCCCAGTCGGCGGGCTCGATCCGCAGGGCCATGGCCTCCCGCAGCCGGTCCTGCAGCAGTTCGGCCTGGGGAATCACCAGCTGGCGGTTCCCCAGCGTCCCCTGCCGCCACACCTGCAACAGCTCCCGGTGGCTGAGCAACCAGAGGTGGGTCTCCGGCGCCGGCTGGACCCCCTCCCAGCAGCGCAGATCCACCCCCACCGCCCGCAACCTGGGCCATTCCCTCTGCAGCAGGCGCTGGCGCAGGCTCTCCCCCACCACCAGGGCCACCGGCGTGCCCGTGAGGCTCAGGGGAACCAGGAGCCCGATCAGCCAGCTGGGGTCACTGCCGGCGGCCAGCCGGATCAGGGTGTGGTCGCCCCTGCGCAGGCTGCGGCCCACCAGACGGCAGAGGGTGAGGTGGTGGGGCCAACGCTCGAGGCCCTCCCGCTGCAGGAGCGCCTTCAGCTGGAGGTGAGCCCTGGCTTCAAGCATCCGCTGATCGTAGGGAGGGCCCGAGGGGCATTCGGCAACCAACACGACAGGCCTCTGGGGGGAGTGCTCGGCAACTGGCGGCTCCCTACAGTCGGCCGAATTCCCATCGTTGGTCCGGCCGTCTCGGCTGGGTCGCCGCGGAATCGACCATGCCGGAGCCCCGTTCCGGTGCGGGAGTCGATCCGAGGCTCTCCGCCCGCCCTGGCCTGCCTCGGGACCCGTGTCACCGCGCCCCTCGATGTCGACGACCGCCCCGCTCACGCCGCCATCGTTGCCCGGGGAACCGGCCCGGCCGCAGCACTCCGGGGCCCGTGCATGGCAGGCACCACTCCGCGAACGGCTGGAGGGCCGGCCCGTTGGGATCGTGGGCCTGGGGCTCATCGGTGGCTCCCTCGGCCTGGATCTGCAGGCGGCGGGGCTGGAGGTGCGGGCCCTGGTGCACCGGGAGGCCACGGCGGAGCGGGCCCGCCAACGGCAGCTGGCCAGCGTGGTGAGCACCGCGGCCTCCGTACTGGAGGACTGCGCTCTGGTGGTGCTGGCCCTTCCCCTCGATCGCCTGCTCGATCCCGACCCGGCCCTGCTGCGGGCCCTGCCTCCCGCCGCCGTGCTGACGGACGTGGGATCGGTGAAGCAGCCGGTGCTCGAACGCTGGCAGGGGGCGCTGCGCCAGGCCGGTCGGGGCGGGCAGGTGGGCCTGTTCGTGGCCAGCCATCCCATGGCCGGCACGGCCCAGGCCGGGGTGGAGGCGGGCGTGGCGGGGCTGTTCCAAGGTCGGCCCTGGGTGGCCACCCCGGACGGGCGCACCGACCCCGAAGCCCTCGCCATGGTGCAAGCGCTGTCCGAGACGGTGGGGGCCCACTGGCTCACCTGCGCCGCCGCCGACCATGACCAAGCGGTGGCCTGGATCTCCCACCTGCCGGTGCTGGTGGGGGGCGCCCTGCTCCGGGCCGCCGACCAGGGCAGTGGCGCCGCAGGGCTGGGGGAGCTAGCCCGCGCCCTCGCCTCCAGTGGCTTCGCCGACACCACCCGGGTGGGGGGCGGCAACCCGGAGCTGGGCACGTTGATGGCCCGCTGTAACCGCGAGGCCCTGCTGACCGCGCTGGCTGGTTACCGGGAGGCGATCGGGACCCTGCAGGAGCTGGTGCAGGACGAGCGATGGCCGGAGCTGGCCGGGGCCCTGGAGGAAGCCCAGCGGCTGCGACCGGCCTTCCTGATGGCCCCGGCGGATGGGGCGCCTCCGGCCCCCTGAGGCCAGCGGCTGGGCTGGAGCGCGGGGAACCCCATCCTCACCAGACGTGCCTCGGGGCATCGCCAGCTGTGGCGGTGGTGACGCCATCCCCGGCCCCCCCTAGCTTGACCAGGTTCATCCGTAGGGCGATCGATGGGGCGGCCGTGGGGCCTGGCCGGCGCAGCTCTGCTGCTCACGGGTCTGATGGGGTGCAGCCCGATCGCTCCGGGCCCCGTCGATGAGGCCTCCCTGCTGCGCCGGGGCCAGAGCCGGATCGACGGCGACGTGAACGTCACGGTGACGGCCCTCAACCCCGAGGAATCCCAGCGGCTACTGGGGTTCAACGTGGCGGCCGCCGGGATCCAGCCCGTGTGGGTGAAGGTGGTGAACCGGGAGAAACGCCGCTGGTATCTGCCGCCGATCACGATCGACAGCGAGTATTACTCCCCCCTGGAGGTGGCCTGGATCGGCCATCGCCCCTTCTCGGCCAGCGCCAACCGGCAGGTGGATGCGCACCTCAACCATCTGGGCCTGCCCGCGGTGGTGGAGCCGGAGGCGACCACCTCCGGCTTCGTGTTCACGAACCTGGATGAGGGCATCAAGTACGCCAGCTTCGAGTTGGTGGCCCCCGGCCCCCAGACCGAGCTGCGGCGCTTCTCCTTCCTGACCGAGGTGCCCGGCCACGCCACCGATTTCCAGAAGGTGAATTGGAATAGCCTCTACCCCTCCGGCAAGGTGCGCGACCTCGATGAGGTGGGGCTGCGCCATTGGCTTGAGCACGACGTGCCCTGCTGCGCCCGGGGCGGGGACCGCCGCACCCCAGCCGATCCGCTCAACGTGGTGATCGTGGGCAGCCGGGACACCGTGTTCCCGACCCTGGCGCGGCGGGGCTGGCACGTGACCCAGACCCTCAGCGTCAGCTCCCTGTGGCGCACCGTGAGGTCTGCCCTAATCGGGGGCCGCTACCGCTACGCCCCCGTTTCCCCCCTGTATCTGTTCGGCCGCCGCCAGGACATGGCCCTGCAGAAGGGCCGCAGCGACGTGAACCAGCGCAACCACATGCGGCTATGGCTGGCGCCGGTGACCTTCCAGGGCCAGCCGGTGTGGGTGGGCCAGATCAGCCGTGACATCGGCGTGCGGTTGACCCGCCGCACGATCACCACCCACAAGATCGATCCGGCCGTGGATGAAACCCGCTGGTACCTGCTGCAGGATCTGTTCTTCTCCGACGGTCTGGCCCGCTTCGGCTTCGTCGGGGGCGTGGGCGCCTCCACTCCGAAGCAGGCCCGCACCAACTACACCGGCGATCCCTATGTGACCGACGGCCGCCGCGCCATCTTCTGGCTCACCCCGACGGCCGAGGCGCGGAACAAGCGGGTGCTAGCCCGCTGGATCCCCTTCCGGCAGCGCACGGCGACGGGTGGGAACCGCAGCGGTGGCGATGGCCCCCCGCTGCCGGTGACGCGAGCATCTACGGCCTCTCCGTGAGCTCCCTGAGGTCATCAGCGCCATCACCTTGAGGCGGGCCGGCGCCCCGGGGCAGCCGCCCAGCCGCACGGCCCTCGAGCATTGGCCGAACGGGGCGGGCCTGGCACAACCTTCAGAGCATTCCGCGGCAGCTTCGGGAGCCACGGGATTGGCATTCCAAGGGCCTCTAGCAGGCGGCAGACGGCACGTTGAGGGCTGGGACCGCTGACGCGCCGACCCCGGAGCCTCACCCCGCCGCCCGATCGCCAACCCGCCAGCGCCAGACCTGCCCCCGGGTCGCCAGTAATTGGCGAGAAGCCATCAGCGCCGAGAGGCTCACGCCGGCGGTGCCCTCCCCCGGATGGATGCTGTCGCCGCAGAGCCAGAGGCCGGCCAGGGGGCTGCGGCTGGCCAGGCCAAAGGGACCGAAGCGGCTGGGGTGCTGGCCGAGGCCGCCCACGAAGCCAAAGGGTCGACCGGTCCAGCCGGCCCAGCCTCGGGGGGTGGCCAACTCGCCATGGAGCCAGTCGGCGGGGGCGATGCCCAGAAGCCGCTGGAGGCCCGCCTCGATGCCCCGGCGGGCCGCGGCCTTGCGGTGCTGGTACTCCGGCTCCGGCAGGTCGAACCAGGGCCGGGCCGACGTGAACACACTGGCGATCACGGTGGCCTGCCCCCGCGGCGCCCGCCCATCTCCCTCCTGGCTCACCGACACGAACAGCGACCCCGGATCCCCCCAGGCCAGCTGCTGGTGGGGGGCGCAGTCGGGCGGCAGACGGCTCCGCTCCACCGCCCCATAGAACACGAGGGCCCCGGAGGGGTCGGGGAAGGCGGCGATCCGGCGGCGATAGGCCGGGGGCAGGTCATCGCCGAGCAGGCTGGCCAGGGTCTGGGGAGGCAGGGTGAGCACCACCTCCCGGGCCGCGATCAGGAAGGGGGCACCACCGGGCCCCACGCCCGCCAGCCGCCAGGGGGCACCCGGCCGCTGCGGGGGCTGCAGCCGCTCCAGCCGGTGCCGCAACCGCAGCCCGCCGCCCCAACGGGTGAGGGCCTGCTCCAGGGCCGTGCTGAGGGCCTGCATCGAGCCCTCCAGGTGCCAGAGCCCCAGCGGCTCCTGGGCCATCTGCAGCACCGTGGCGCCATAGAGGGCGGCGGTGCGGTCGGCGGATTCCTGGGAATAGAGCCTCAGCTGCAGATCCAGGAACCGGCGCAGCCGGTCGCCTGCCACACCGGAAGCGCAACCACTGAGGCGCTGCAGGTCGGCGATGGTGGCGGTGGTGAGCAGGCCGCTGGCCAAGGTTCCGGGCCCCAGGGCCCCCAGCAGTTGGCCCAGGTCCCACCAGGAGCGAGGCGGCAGCACCGGATCGCGGCCGGCGAAGGCCCAGCTCGCCCGGTGCAGGGCCGCGCAGAGGCTCCAGAAGGCCTCGCTGCCCGGGAACTGGCGCCGCCGCTCCTCCCGCCAGGCGGTGGGATCGCGGTGCAGGCGCACCGGTGGCTCCCCATCGCCGAGGTCGACCACGCAGCCGGGATCGAGCGGGGTGGCCGCCGGCGCCGGCACCCCCAGGTGGGCGAACAGGCGCCGGTGAATGCCGCCGGGTTCCAGGCCGGCCACCTGGGTGGCGCCCACATCGAAGCACCAGGGACCGCGCCGGAAGGTGCCGGCGCAGCCGCCGCTCTGGTGGTGGGCCTCCAGCAGCTCCACCACCACGCCCTCCCGCGCCAGCAGGGCGGCGGCGGTGAGGCCGGCGATGCCACCCCCCACCACCACCACATCCAGTTCGGCGGTGAGGGGGGCGACGACCATGGCGGCATGTTGGCGCGGCCTAGGAGGAGCCGGGGGCCGGGGCTCTCCTAGGGGCGGTTGAGGTGGTCGTCGGCGGCCCGCGCCAGCAGGGAAGCCCAGTGCTCCACCTGCTCCATCTCGGCCGCCTCCACCATCACCCGCAGCAGCGGTTCGGTGCCACTGGCCCTCACCAGCACCCGGCCGGTGCCGGCCATGGCCTGCTCGGCCCCCTCCACGGCCCGTCGCAGGGGCTCGCACTGCTGCCACTCGGTGCGTCGGCCCCGATCGGGCACGGTCACGTTGATCAGCTTCTGGGGGAAGGGCGTCCAGCTGCCGTCCATCCAGTCGGCCAGGGTCTGGCCACGACCATGAACCAGGGTGGCCACCTGCAGGGCCGTGAGCAACCCATCGCCGCTCATGCCGTGGCGGGCCGACAGGATGTGACCCGATTGTTCGCCGCCGAGGCCGGCGCCGAACTCCTCCATGGCGGCGTGCACGTACTGATCTCCCACCGCGGTGCGCTCCAATACCCCGCCGGCCTGGGTCCAGGCCCGCTCGAAGCCCAGGTTGGACATCACCGTGGCCACGATCCGGTTGTCCGGCAACTCGCCGGCCTCCCGGAGGGCGGAGCCCCACAGGTAGAGGATCTGGTCGCCATCCACCACCCGGCCCCGGCCATCCACGGCGAGCATCCGGTCGGCATCGCCATCGAAGGCAAAGCCCATGGCGGCCCCGGACTCGAGCACCGCGCGCCGCAGGGGTTCGAGATGGGTGCTGCCGCATCCCTGGTTGATGCGGCGACCATCGGGCTCCCCATGGAGCACCAGGGGCTCGGCCCCGAGGGCCCGAAACACGGCCTCGCCGCAGGCGGTGGCTGAACCCCAGCACAGATCCAGCACCACCCTGCAGCCCTCGAGCCGCTCTCTGCCGACGCTGGCGATCAGGGTGTCGGCGTAGGCGTCAAGGAGATCGGTGCGCGCCTGGGCCGTTCCCTCCGCCACCAGGACCACCGCCTCCGCCTCGCCGCGGAGCCCCGCCTCGATCGCCTGCTGGGCCGCGCGGGCGAGCTTGGCGCCCGAGGAACCGAAGACCTTGATGCCGTTGTCGTGGGGGGGGTTGTGGCTGGCCGACACCATCAGGCCTCCCGCCGCCCCGCCGCGACGGATCGTGCCCGGCACCGCCGGGGTGGGGCAGAGACCCAGCTGCCACACCTGGCGGCCGGCAGCGGTGAGACCAGCGGTGAGGGCAGCCACCAGCATCGGGCCGCTGGTGCGGGAATCGGTTCCGATCACCACCGGACCCTCCGCTGGCAGCACCCGCCCGCACCAATAGCCCACCTGCAGGGCCAGGGCGGGCGTGATGGCGGTGCCGACCCGGCCGCGGATGCCATCGGTACCGAAGGCGGCCTGGGACCCCTCAAGGGGAACCCCGATCGGGGAGAAGCTCCGCTCCTCAATCGCCGCGGTGGGAGTGGTCGCCGCAGGGTTGGGAAGGGTGGCCGGAGACTCGGCCATGGGGCGGCGTGCGGCAGTCGGAGGTCAGGCTACGTGCCGTGGGACCCTCGCTCACCGCCAGCGGCGGGGGCGCCACAGCCAGAGCAGCGCCTCCACGAGGGCCCAGAGCCCCAGCCCTCCCACGCACCAACCCGGCAGCCAGAGCAAGGGAGGCCAGGGCCTGAGCAGCAGCACCAGGATCGCCAGAGCGGCCGCCACCAGGGCCCGGCGGCGCTGACCCGATCCGGGAAGATCGAGCAGCAGGGGGCGCAGGCCTACGGGCAGGGCAACGGCCTTGCGGAACCGCTCCGGCAGGGAAGGGAGGGGCAGGCGCACCGGGTTGGCGTCGAGGTCATTCCCCAGAATGCCGACTGCGATGCCCTCCTGCATTGACCCGTCTCTCCCTGCTGCTTGCCGCCTCCTGCCTCGGCACCGGCGCTGCCCTTGTGGGGGGACGAGCCCTGCTGGAGAAGCTGCCCCCCCTGACCCCCGCCACGCCCTCGAGCCAGCTGGAACGGTTGCGGCGCTGGGCACCCGATCCGGACCTGCGGCGCGAAGCCAACCTGCTGCTAGCCCAGCGGTTCCCAGGCGACCCCCAGCTGCAGAGGAACCTGCTGGGCGGCCTGGGATGGGGTACCGATCCGGTGGCGGCGGTGGCCCTTAAGAACGCCGCCCTGAACGCCGCGGCCCTGGGGGAAGACGACCAGGCCCTCCAGCTGTGGGAGACGCTGCTGCGGCGGTTCCGCGGGTCCACCACCTCGGCGGATGCCCTCTACGCCATTGGCCGCCGCCGGCCAGCCCTGCGGGCCGAGCTGATGCAGCGCTTCCCAGCCCATCCGGCCGCCCTGGCCGCTGCCCTGGAGGCGGGCCCCGCCCCCGCGGACCGGCTGACCGGCGCCCTGCACCTGGCCCGCTGGGGTGCCCGCTGGCCGGGGGCCGCGGAGCGGCTGCGGCAGGCCTGCCAACCCGGCCCACTTCGACCGACGGCGCCGCAGCGGGCGAGCCTCGCCGCAGGGATCGCCCAGCTCGGCGATGGCGATGGGGCCTTGGCCTGCCTGGGCGGCGGAGGGGGCGATCCGGCCCGGGCGGCGGCCACCAGCCAACTCAACCCCGCCGGCCGGCTGGACCTGGCCCGGGCCCTGCTCCAGGGCAGCCCGGAGCACCACCCCCAGGCCTTAGCCCTGCTGCTGGAGGTGGCCCGCCAGGGTGGACCAGGCGGGGACTCGCCGGAGGCCGATGAGGCCGTGCGTCTGCTGGCCCAGCAGGAGGGGCCGGAGACCCAGCAGGCCCTGGATTCCCTCCCCGAGGCCTGGCGGGCAAGCGCCCCCGTCGCGAGCCGCCGCGTGCTCGCCGATCCAAAGAATGCCGATGCCCTGACGGTGCTGCGGCGCTGGCCCGACGACCCGGCCAGCTGGGAGCTGCAGTGGGAACTGGCGCGGCGCCAGCTCCTGGCCGGCCAGTGGGACGCCGCGGCCACCTTGCTGCGAACCATCCCCGCGGAACGCCTGCCGGCCCCCCTCGCCGCCCGCTCCCGCTTCTGGCTGGGGATGGTCCAGCGGCAACGGGGCGAAGCCGCTGCCGCCGCCGCCACCTGGCGGGATCTCCGGCGCCAGAGCCCCGGCGGTTATTACGGCTGGAGGGCGGCGGTGCAGCTCGGCGAAGCGGACCACAACGGGGCGGGGCAGCCAACAGGCGGCGCGAGCCAGGGAGGAGATGGAAGCCAAGGGGGTGCGGACCGCTCGAGTGACTGGCAACCCCTGGCGAGCGGTGATCCCCTGCTCGATCGGCTCTGGCGCCTCGACCAACGCGACGAGGTCTGGGAAACCTGGCGGACCCGGAGGGGCAGCACGCCCCCCCGTCAGGCGGCCGAACTGCTGGTGGAAGGCCGGCTGCGTCAGGGGGTGGGAGACGACTGGACCGGCCTGGGGCAGCTGGAACAGGCCAGCCTGCGCCTCAGGCCTGACCAGTGCACCCTGCTCCCCCAGCTGGAGCGCAGCCTCCATCCCCAACGCTTCCTGGCGGCCTTCCGGCCCGTGGCCAAGCAACGGCAGCTTCCCCTGGAGCTCCTGCAGGGCCTGGCCAAACAGGAATCCCGCTTCACCCCCACGGTGCACTCCGCCGCCGGCGCCGTAGGCCTGATGCAGCTCATGCCGGCCACCGCCGCGGAACTGGCAGGCGGGCCGGTGTCCACGGCCGAGCTGGAGCGCCCGGAGCGAAACGTGGCCTTGGGGGGCTCGTACCTGAAGGGGCTGCTGCGGCAGTGGCAGGGGGATCCCCTGCCGGCCGTGGCCAGCTATAACGCCGGTCCCGGGGCGGTGGAGGGCTGGGTCAATCCCCAACTTCGCTCGGCACCGGAACTGTGGGTGGAGGCCATCCCCTTTCCCGAAACCCGGCTCTACGTGAAGAAGGTGCTCGGAAACGCCTGGAGCTATCAGCAGCCCGGTCTGCCGGGCTGCTGATCGACGGCGGAGGGGCTAACGGGCCTGGGGTGCCCGCTGCTCCTGGGGCTTGACCCGGCCCAGCAGCAGCACGCGGCGCCCGTTGGACACCTGCGGCTGGGCCCGCCGCAGCTCCGCCGCGGGGGAGGGGGTGGCGGATTCCTCCGCGGAAACCTGGCTGATGCCAAGCCTGTGGCCCAGGTTGGCCCCGACCAGAACCACCAGGGCCAGCATCAAGGCCAGGACGACAGGAGGGGGAGCCACCCGGATGCGCACCAGGTCCAGACGGACCAACAGCACCGAGGCGGCCAGGATCAGCACATTGGAGAACACCTCCAGGTGCAGCAGGTAAAGGCCACCGATGGTCACCAGCAGCAGGGTCGCCACCAGGGTGACCACCCGGCTGGCGGCCAGCATCACCGAACATCGCCGCACCAGCAGATCGGGCATGCAGCAGAAGACCACCACCAGCAGGGCCTGGACACACTGGGCCGACCAGAACAGCGGGGCGAAGTCATGGGTGGAGTCGAAACCGCCGCCCTGGGGGTCACCCCAGTGCAGGCCCAGGTAGACGCTCACCACGGCCAGCAGGAGCAGCATGGGGGCCCGCAGCGGCAGCAGCAGAAAGCGGAGCAATCGCCTCATCACAACGCCTCCCGGCCTGCTCTGCCGCCGGGCCGGGAGGAACGGCGGCGCGGAACCGAACCAGAGGCATCAGAAGCCCGGGGCTCCGGTAGGGCCGGTTCAGCGCTCCGGGGATCCAACACCAGAGCGATGGCCGTGAGCGGGCAGCTGGGAATGCACTGCTCACAGACCAGGCAGCGGGCCGTTTCGAAATGCAGCCGCTGATCTGCCGGCTCGAACTGCAGGGCTCCACTGGGGCAAACACTCGAGCAGATGCCGCAGTCGACGCAGAGGAGGGGATCGATGCGGATTTCTCCCGGGGCCCGGTTGATCCCCAGCCCCTGGCGCTCCAGCCAGAGCTCGGCGGCATCAAGTTCGTCGATGTCGCCGGAAAGCTCCACCACCATGGTGCCGAGCTGGTTGGGTGCCACCTGAGCCCGCAGAATCTTGGCGGCCACATCAAAGTCCACGGCGAGCCGATAGGTGATCGGCTGGTGGACCGCCTCTCGGGGAAAATGGAGGGTGAGGCGCCGTTTCACCGGGAACGTCCCGCTGAGCGGAAACTAGCAAGCCCGTCCAGCGGCACCGGGGTGCAGCCCAGGTCCACTCCTGCCAGAGTGCCAGCCAGCCTGGGTTGGCCCAACCGAATGTTCCCCCCCACGGATTCCACCGCCGACGCCAGCGCCAAAGCCACGGTCCCCCCGGGTGAGACCGCCACCGCGGCCAGCCTGGCCCCTGGACCCAGCCCCGGCGGCTTGGGCCGCCGCGAGAGGATGGCGCTAGCAGCCGTGGCGGCCCTACTGGCGGTGCTGCTGTTCTGGGTGCGGGGCGGCCTGCATCCGGCGGCTCCCTTGGAACGACTGGCCCGCCAGTCTCCGGATCTGACCACGGCCCTCACCAATGGCCGGCCCACCCTGGTGGAGTTCTATGCCGACTGGTGCGAAGCCTGCCGGGCCATGGCTCCGGCAATGGAGGCGATCGAACAGCGGCGGCGGGGGGCGCTCGACGTGGTGCTGCTGAACGTGGACAACCCACGCTGGCAACCCGAACTGGATCGTTACGCCGTCAATGGCATCCCCCAGCTCGAATTGTTTGATGCCGCCGGCCGCTCCGTGGGCCGCTCAATCGGGGCCCGGCGGCCCGAGGAATTGGAGGCCCTCACCACGGCCCTGGTGGAGGGCAAGCCCCTGCCCCAGCTGGTCGGGGTGGGCGCCACCAGCGGCCTCACCGAAGCCAGAGTGACCTCCAGCCCCCCCTCGGCCTCCGAAACCCCGCCGCCGCCCATCGCCGACAGCGCCCTTCCGCGCCAGTCCAGTCGCCCTGCCGCCATCGGTCCCCGCAGCCATGGCTGAGAGGGCGACGCACCGGCCCGCCCGCTCCCTTGACACCCCGTTCTGACACCCCGTTTCCACCTCGCCCTGCCCTATCCGCCATGGATCCCCGCTTCCGGGTCGACCTGATCGCCGCCACGCCCAACCCCCAGCAGTGCGTGTACGCCGGCATGCATCAGGACTACAGCGAGGGCTTTGTGGCCGACGATCGGGCCCACTGGCCCGATGAACAGCGGGCCGGCGAGATCTGCGTGAAGCGCCTGTTGGCCGGCGAGCGGGGCCACTACGGGCCCCTCGAGCACGCCCAGATCGTGCTGAATGTGGGCTGGTTTCCCCACTCGGTGATGCAGCAGGCCCGCACCCACCGGGTGGGGGTGAGCTTCGATGTGCAATCGATGCGGTACACCGGCGATCGCATCTCCAAGGCGGCCAACGGCGAGTTGGAGCTCGAGGAGGTGTTCTATCTGCGGCCTGAAGGCGACTACAGCGACCGCCAAGGCAAGAAATACACCTACGCCTCCGACCAGCGGGCCATCGATCTGGAGCTCTGCCGCGCCGCCGCCGGGCGCTACCGGGATCTGCTAGCCGCCGGCTTCGCCGAGGAGCACGCCCGCGGCATCCTGCCCTTCGATTACCGCCAGCACTTCGTGGTGAGCTTCAGCTTGCGGGCCTTCCTCCACTTCCTGGATCTGCGGGCCAAGCTCGATGCCCAGCAGGAGATCCGCGAACTCTGTGATCTGATGTGGCCCCATCTGGTGGGCTGGGCGCCGCAATTTGCCGAGTGGTACGAAAAAAGCCGGCTCCACAAGGCGCGGCTGGCGCCTTGAAGCCCACCCCCCAGCTGCAGCGCCTGGCCGCCGACATGGTCGTGCTCTGCGCAGACCCCAGCGATGTGCCCTGCGCCCTGGATCTGCTCGACGCCAGCTATGCCTCCCCGGCGGCCGAAGCCGCACGCACACGCCTCAGGAGCGACCCCGCGATCGCGCCGTTGATCGTCGAGCGCTACTGGGGGAGCTGGCCCGATCTGGCCAGCCTGGCGGCCCTGCCGGAGGGCAGCCTCGGCCATGCCTACGGCCACCTGCTGATGGATCAGGGGCTGGCGCCCCTGCCCGCCCCGGTGCTGCCGCCCGATGCCGACGCCGACGCCACCTATCTCCAGCAGCGCATCCGCCACTGCCATGACGTCTGGCACGCGATCGCCGGCTGCCCCACCACCCTGGCCGGCGAGGCGGCCATGAACGGCCTCACCACCGAGCAGCTGCGCTGGCCTGGCAGCGCCCTGCTGCTGGCCGCCGACCTGATCCATCGTGTCCACGACGACCAGGACCCGGATCGGCTGGCCGAGGTGGATGTGGGCCGGGCGATCGCCTACGGGCTGGAGCTGGGGGCCAGCAGCAGCGCGCCCCTGCTGGCCCAGCGCTGGGAGGAAGGCTGGCCCAGGCCCCTGGCCGAGTGGCGCGAGCGGCTGGGCCTGAGCGCCGTGATCCGGCGTAATCCCTTCGCCGCAGGTGCGGGCGAACGGGACTGAAGCGGAGAACGACGGGATGGCCATGGGGGGTCGCCAGGAAAGGAATTCGTCGGCACCATCCCCCAACCCGGGCCGCTTCAAATCACCGCCAGCCCCCGCAGATCGCCGCCGTAGCCGGTGATCTCCAGCACCCCATCGCTGGCGGCCTGGAAACCGGCCACCCCGTCGTTGAGGGCCACGAAGGTGCGTGTGGTGGGTCCGGAGCCGAACGTGAAGGTGGCCGCCTTGCTGGCCAGGAAGCTGGTCGCCGTGAGCACCGAGGCCACACCGGCTTCGCTGAGGAGCGCCACCGCTCCCAGCTTGGCCACCTGGGACGCGGTCACCGCCGTCGGGCCATCGAGGTTGTCGGCGCCGATGCTGAAATCGGTGATGCGGTCCACGGCCCCCAGCGACGACTGCCCCAGGCTGCTCACCTGGAACACATCGTTGCCCGCCAGGCCCGTGAGCTGATCGGCGCCGCTGCCGGCCCTGAGCAGGTTGGCGGCCGCATCCCCGCTCTGATAGGCGGGGTTGCCCGTGATTGCCGCCAGCTGGGCGGCGCTGGTGGAGAACAGCGCAGGCCCCGTGAGGTTGCCGGCTTCCCCCAGGCCCAGACCCTGGCTGGCGTTGAAACCCACGGTCACCGATGCTCCCGCCGCCAGCGCGGCACCCCAGTCCTTGCCGCTCAGGGTGGAGCGATAGAGGCCACCACCGAGATTGACCTGGCTCAGGCTTGCCCCCCAGGGGGCACCACTGAGTTGATGGGTGGTGTCAAAGGTGACGCTCCAGCCGGCCAGGGGATTCGCTGAGGTATTGGTCACCGTGATCTGGGCCGTGAGCCCGCGGTACCAAATCGAGCCGGCCACGCCCACCTTCAGGGCCGGCGAGCTGGGGGTGGGCACCGCCGGTTTGAGGGCGCCACCGGGATCGAAGATCGGCTGAGCCGAGGGGGGTGGGGTGGTGATCGTCGCCACGGGTACGGCCACGCTGCCGGTATAGACGGTCTCCGAAAATCCCTGGCCATCGAGATAGCTGAGCTTCAGCCTCAGGCTCTGACCTTGCTGGGCCGCAGTCGGCACGAAACTGGCGCCACTGGCACCGCTGATCGCCTGCCAGGCGCCACCGACGCTGGCCTGAGCCTGCCACTGATCAACAACGCTGCCATCCCCATCCGGATCGGCCTGAGTCTTGCTGGCGCTCAGCGCCTGGCCCACAGCGCCAGTGCCGAGCAGGCTGAAACGCGCCTGTCCGTGATTGACGAAGGGCACCGTCAGCGGTGCGCTGAAGACCGCCTCAGAAAAGCTGGCGGCATCGGTGTAGGCCACCTTCAGGCGCACCGTCTGGCCTTCCAGGGCGGGGCTGAGCACGAGGGTCGGGGCACTGGCGCCGAGGAGGCTCCAGCTCTGACCACCATCTCCGGAGGCCTGCCACTGGTAGCTGTACCCACCGCTGCCCTGGCCATTGGGATCGGTAGAGCTCGGAACCGCCGTCAGGGTCTGACCGACGGCGGGAATGCCATTGATGGCAAAACTGGCCGTCCCCAGATTGAGCGGTGCGGGCGTTGGGGTCGGGGTGGGCGTCGTGCCCTGATCGTGGCCACCGGGCTGGGTCTGGCCGATCGATGTCTGGTCGCCGTCGGTGACCTGGCCTGCCGGAGCGGTCGGCGTCAGCAGCGATGTCCGGCTGACGAGCGTGAAGTGCTCGGCCGGGTGGCCGAAAGGCACCTCCAGCTGATCCTCCACAATCTGGTCGTGATGGAATTCGACGTTCCCCGGCACGAGCTGGGCCTTGGTCAGGCCCACGAGCAGGATGCTCTGGTTGGTGGGCAGGACGGAGATCAACAGGCCCTCGGCGGTGTCGGTCACCGAGAGCCGCTCGCGGGTGCCGAAGTAGAGGAAGCTCAGCTTCGTCGTGGCCGGATTGAAGCCCACAATCCGCTGCCGCACTCCATATTCGTGCGACCGCACGTAGACCGTGCCGGCGTCCCGGGGGCCGATGCCCTGTTCCCAGGAGAGCACGCCGCCGATGTCCTGACGCAGGTGCTCGTTCTGGACGACGCCGAAGTTGGCCTTCGTGAGATCGCGGTAGCTGATGCCGCGCAGCACCTGGAACTCGGGCGTCGATGCCCACGGATTGACGATCGCCACCTCGCGACTCTCCGTCTTGGCGATGATCAGGTTGTGGACCGACACGTCGGCGAAGTCGAGGCGGTCGCGGGAGGGATCGAACCCCACGATGTCGGCGGCCGCCGGATTGACGAGGAACACACGGCCTGTGGTGCCATTGACTGGGGTCGGCGTCGGGGTGGGTGTGGGCGTGGGCGTGGGCCTTGGAGTTGGCGTGGGTGCCAGGAAATGGACGGTGATGCCGGGCAAAGCATCGAGCTCGGCGTCGGTGAGCGCAGCCCCACCCTTGAGTTCGACACTGCGGGCGAAGGCGCCGGCCAGGCCGGCGTTGTAATCAATCGCCACCTCATTGGCAACGTAATCACTGCGCAGATCGACATAGGAGGTGTCATTCGGCTGGGTGGGTCCACCCACCAGGGCACCGAAATTGATGTGGGCGTTGGGTAAGCCATTACGGAAGCCATCCCAGCCAACTCCCGAGGCCTCGCGGCTGTGGGGTTGCTGGGGGAAGTTGTTGCCATAGCCCACCAGATAACTGGACTGGCGGGGATTGGCACCGAGGATGTAATCCACGGTCTGCTGCGCCAGAGCGGTGTAAGCAGGGACTCCTGAAAAACGTTTCGCGAGCCTGGGTCAAATGCAGAAGCGGATCAGGGGGTGAATGCAGCTCGAAATCGCGGTCATGAAGCAACCAGCAATTTGGCTGCCTCAACCTGGCAGATGTTCC
>Ga0209597_1000327_pt1 | contig 31938 bp, 29 predicted proteins | sample M_140625_MF_Meta_FD_187316 | JGI IMG/M metagenome (GOLD analysis project Ga0209597, IMG submission 187316) | Freshwater microbial communities from Lake Montjoie, Canada to study carbon cycling - M_140625_MF_MetaG (SPAdes) (version 2) | ecosystem: Environmental > Aquatic > Freshwater > Lake... | reverse complement strand
ACTTTCATTGTAGAGAATAAAAAACCTCGCCATTGGAAATACCACTATAAAAAAATAGTTGAAGATTGCCGGGCAATTAAAATTACTCCGCCAAAAGAGAAAGCATTACTTTCTGATATTCAATTGTTATTTAAAGCCAAAAAAAGAGCGGTAGGAAAATTTATAATTTCGAGAGGCGTGAGTGAGCGAGGCTATAAATTCAATAGCACTATTACTCACAATCGCTTTTTAATTAAAACAAAAATGCCAATTTACCCGATGAAGTTTTTTAAATATGGTGTTGATCTTCACGTTTGCAAGCAAAAACTTAATGTTTCAATCCTTTCCGGTATAAAACATTTAAATCGATTAGAAAATATAATGGCTCGACAAGAGTGGAACGATGATCGTTATATTGACGGTATTCTTCTTAATCAAGATGGCCATGTCATTGAATGCATTTCAAGTAATATTTTTATGCGCGTTGGAAAAACTATCTATACGCCAAAAATGAACCATGTTGGTATTAAGGGTGTCACCAGAGAACTGTTCATTAAAATAGGCATAAAATTAGGCTTTAAAATAAAAGAAGCTGTATTTGGTTTAGATAAGCTTTTGAAAGCCGATGAAGTCTTTATAACTAATAGTTTATTTGGTGTCCTGCAGGTTAAAAAAATTAAAAATAGATGTTGGCAGCATCAGGAATTAGCTTCACTATTTAATCATGGGCTCGATAACTTAAATATATGAAAAAATGGCTTTTTAGATTAATGATTATTTTCATTCCTTTAGTGGTTTGGATAATTCATTTTTTAGTAACGCCCCTTCATATTAATAAAGCGGATTTAGCTATTGAAATTGAACCTGGAAGCAGTCTTAAATCAATAGCGTTTCAACTTGTGGATGAAAAAATACTCAATGAGCCATGGCGGTTTATTTTGCTTTCTAAAGCATTAGGCCAATCTAGAAAATTAAGGCCTGGTAATTACAATCTTAATCCTAACATTACGCCTTATCAGTTGTTAAAATCATTTGTAGAAGGTCGCGCTACTGAAGGTTCAATTACTTTTATAGAGGGGCAAGACCTTGATGCAATGCTAAATAAAATTAAGGCGAACGATAGCATCAAAAAAACAATGAAACCTTATGATTCAAAGACTATTGCTCTAGCTTTAGGAATACCTTACCAATCTGCTGAAGGTCAATTTTTTCCAGATACATATTATTTTAGTAGGAATACTGCAGACATTGAAATTCTTAGAAGGGCTTATAAAGCCATGCAAAAAAAATTAGATTATGAGTGGGCTCATCGCGCAGAAGAGGTGCCGTATAAAAATAGCTATGAAGCATTAACGATGGCTTCTATCATTGAAAAAGAAACAGGAAAGTCCATAGAAGCCAATCTGATTTCTGGTGTATTTATTCATCGCCTAAGTATTAACATGAAACTTCAAAGTGATCCTACAGTTATTTACGGACTTGGAAAAATGTTTACTGGGGATATTACGAAGAAAGATTTACTTACTGATACGCCTTATAATACTTACACAAGAGAAGGTTTACCTCCGGGGCCAATTACAATGCCAAGTTTAATTTCTATTCGAGCAGCAATGCATCCCACAAAAACAGATGCACTTTTTTTTGTAGGTAAGGGAGATGGCACGCATTATTTTTCTGCAAATTTAAATGAACATAACAATGCGGTCAGAAAGTATCAAATCAAATGAAAAATAAAGGTAAATTTATTACATTTGAAGGTGTCGATGGCGCAGGAAAAAGTACTCATATTGAAGAGGTCATCTCCTTTCTTGAATCTCAAGAAATTACAGTGAAGAGAACAAGGGAGCCTGGAGGCACAAAACTAGGCGAAAAATTAAGAGATATCCTTCTTCATGATGAAATGGATCCTGAAACTGAAACACTTCTTATGTTTGCAGCAAGAAGACAACACATTGCAGAAGTGATCAAGCCTGCACTCGATGAGGGGATATTTGTTTTATCCGATAGATTCACTGACGCAACTTATGCCTATCAATATGGGGGGAAGCATGTCGCTTATTCTAAAATAGAGACACTAGAGACATGGGTTCATCCTGATCTTAAAGCTGATCTCACTTTGCTTTTTGACTTGCCTGTTGAGGTAAGTATTGATCGCTTAAAAAAGAATAGAACGCCTGATAAATTTGAAAAAGAAAGCGAAGCTTTTTTTAATCGTTTAAGGAATGTCTATTTAGATCTTGCAAGACAACATCCCAACCGCTATAGAATTATTAATGCAAATCAACCTATTGAATCTGTATCTCATGACGTCATTGAGGCTATAAAAAGTATTTTATGATGCATCAAATCTATCCCTGGTTACAAGATGCCTGGAATGCCATTCATCAAAATAAAAAATTACCTCATGCATTAATATTTAAAGGTAAAGATGGGATAGGAAAGCTTGATTTTGCTATGACATTTGCAAAGTCTTATTTATGCCAAAGTCCACTTACTAATTATTTGCCATGCGAAACATGCTCAGGTTGTAACTGGTTTCCAGAATCGCATCCCGACTTTAGACATATCACTCCTGTTGAGAGTGATGATGATGAGTCGTCAAAAAGAAAAACTATTCGAAAAAAAAATATTGTCATTGATCAAATACGAGAGCTATCAGAATATCTGGAACTTTCAGCCCATCAAGATAAAGGCAAGCGAATTGTTTTAATTGAGCCAGCTGATGCTATTAATCAAGCTGCATCTAATGCTCTCCTTAAAATCCTAGAGGAGCCCCCAGAAAATACTTTATTCATTCTTGTGACAAGCCAAGCACAAAAGTTAATTGCTACCATTCGAAGCCGATGCCAGCTATTAGATTTTCGAGGGCCTTCATTAGAAGAGACAAGGGGGTTTTTAGCCGACGAAAGAATAACTTACGACGAAAGCTTACTTTCATTTACTGGCGGCTCACCATTCAATGTTATTAAAGAATTAGAAAATCAATCTCAGCGAGATGTTATTACGCAACTTCTAGCCCAGGGGCATCAGATTGATATTACGAAAGTTAATTACGGAATACTTACTCAAGGACTCGACTGGACAGTTAATATCATTCAAAAATGGATTTTTGATTTGTTGCTTAGTGTTCATACCCAGCAGAGTTATTATTTTAAAAAAGAAGAGGCCCGCATTCATTCTCAAGCAAAGCAACTCAATCTAGACGCCTTGCTTATATTTGCTAATGAATTAAATGAATTGAAAAAAATTGCGTCACATCCGCTTAATCAAGAACTTCAATTACAAAACATTTTTATTAAATTTAAACAGATTTTTGAGCCATTATGACCAGTTTTGTTGACTCCCATTGTCATATTAATTTTCCGGAACTCTACGAAAACATTGATGCTATTTTTTCTAGAATGACATCCAATAAAGTCACGCATGCTCTATGTGTAAGCGTGACCTTAGATAAATTTCCTGATATTTTTAAAATGGCTAATACTTACCCACATATTTTCGCTTCTGTAGGCGTGCACCCTGATTATGAAGATATTGACGAGCCTACTATTGAAGAGTTATGTCATTTCGCCAAAGAAAAAAAAGTGGTAGCTATTGGTGAAACTGGATTGGATTACTTTAGAGTGCAAGGAGATCTTACTTGGCAAAGAGATCGCTTCAGAACGCATATCAAAGCCGCTATTCAATCAAATTTACCCCTTATTATTCATACACGAAATGCAGCAGAAGATACTCTAAAAATTATGCGAGAAGAGGGCGCTGATAAAGTAGGAGGCGTGATGCACTGCTTTACAGAGTCGCTAGATGTTGCATTAGAAGCTATTAAACTTAATTTTTATATTTCATTTTCAGGTATTGTGACCTTTAAAAATGCTATTGAGCTTAAGGAAGTCGTCAAATCTATTCCTCTTAATCGCATCCTTATTGAAACTGACTCGCCTTATCTGGCACCTGTGCCTTATCGAGGCAAAATAAATGATCCATCGAATGTGATTCATGTAGCCGAGGAGATAGCAAAACTAAAAAATATTTCATTAGAGGAAGTGGGTACGGCAACGACACATAATTTCTTTAAGCTCTTTTCGAAATGCAGCCCATCGAATTAACAATACTCGGAGCTGGTTCAAGTGCGGGCACACCTGTGGTCGGCTGCAACTGTATGACTTGCTTATCTAGTAATCCAAAAAATAAACGTACACGCTGCTCATCACTTATTAAATTTAGGTCAGGTCAATATATTCTTATTGATACGAGCCCCGATTTACGTTTTCAATCATTAAGGGAATCTATTCATAGAATTGATGCGGTCCTATATACCCATACCCATGCCGATCATCTCCACGGCATTGATGATTTAAGAGCGTTTTGTCAGTTACACAAAATGCAAATACCCATTTACGGAAAAAAAGAAGCGCTTGATCATATTGCTTTAAAATTTGGCTACGCCTTGGGAGAGCCTAAGGGTTTTTGGGAAATGCCTGTTTTAAAAGCTATGCCGATTCAAGAGCCATTTAAACTTTTTAATGAGCTCGTTATCCCTATCCCTCTAATTCATGGAAAAGCAGAAATTTACGGTTATCGTATTGGTAACTTTGCTTATTTGACTGATGTATCTCATATCCCAGAAAATTCACTGAAACTTTTAGAGGGTTTAGATATCCTACTTTTGGATTGTTTGCGTATAAAAGAACATCACACACACATCAATCTTGAGCAAAGCTTAATGTTCGCTAATCAAATAAAAGCAAAGAAAACTTATTTGATTCATATGACACATGATTTAGAATATGAGTCATTAAAAAAAGAATTACCCGATCATATTGAAGTAGGGTATGACGGGCTTAAAATCACCATAAATTAAAGGTTAATATGTCAACATTATTTAAAAAATTATTATTTATATTCATAGCTTTAGGACTATCTTTTCAAGTATTATCTGAAGGAAAAAAGCTCTATTCAGAAAATGAGTTTCTAGATGCATTTGGCTCTAAATCAAAGGAAAAAGTTCTGCAAATTCTAGGTGAGCCTGTAAGAAAAGAAATGTCTGTAAAGCCTACCAATGCAAGCTCTGTGATTGGAAGACCTACTGAGGATCGAGCCGGTGTTAGTAAGCGAGTCAATATTGAGATGTGGTATTACAATAACCTTGTTAAATCTGACGAAAAAAATACCTGGAAACAGACTGAGCTCACGATTATGGACGGCAAGGTATTCAATATAGGCTTCTTTAATAGCCGCTAATACGAATGCGTGGCTCACAAGACAAAGAGCTACTTAATCAAGCAATTGATTTCGCAATTAATGATTCGTGGGAGGCTTCTCACAAAATTGTTCAAGACCTGCATTCAATAGAAGCCTATTGGATTCATGCTGTCCTTCATAAGATTGAAGGTGATGAACTTAACAGTCGTTATTGGTATGAAAGGGCTCAACAACTATACGAAGCATATAACGACCCAAAGAAAGAACTCGCCTTTATACAAAATAACTTATAGAAAGGCCCTATGGATAATCAAGATGCGGTAGATGTTACTTGTACCGATAATGGCAAAAAAGTAATCGGTTATATCTTAAATTACAGACCAAAAGACCAATTAGAAATCTCATTGAATACAGTAAAGATTCGTATGCAGTATAAATCTGGTATCTTTGTTGGATCAATGGCGGGGATGGAGTTTGTAGTCCAGGAAGACTCATTACCGAGGCAGTTTAAGGACTTTCATAGATAGCTTTAAGTATTATTAACTTCGTATAATGTATATTATGTAAAATATAATATACAGCCTAAATCAAATAGCCTTAAAAAGCGTTTTAAGGTCCTCTGCTCCAATATCATTAGCTATCTTATTTGCCTCATCCAACTTAGATTGACTAAGACTCGTATTTGATTTCCTTTTGTAATATTTACTTTCTGCATATAAAACTTTAGCGAGGTAATACATCCCCCCATTCTCTCGAGCAAGCCTCTCAAATTTAAAAAGTGTTCTCTCGGCTGAATCTAGATCATTATTCTCGAGGTAATATAAACCTAGGTTGATACCAGACTCAGCATATTCAGTTAAAGAACTTGTCCGTTCAAAAGCCAAGTTAGCTTTTAACCCGTACTCTATAGCTTTAGTAAAATTCTTAAATGATGCATATGCAAAAGCAACCCGATTTAGATTAGCGGCACGCTCATCTACATTTGCAGCTAATTGATAGGCTTCAAGGAATGCGTTCGCAGCTTCATCATATCTACTAAGGAGTAATAAGGTTTCACCAGTTTCCATTAAAAAAAGACGCATGAAGGGCTTACTTGTTTTTACATGTGAAAAAGAATTGTTTAAATGCAAAAGGGCATCGTCAAATCTTTTTGCTTCTTTTAATGTGATGCCTTCTAGTAAATCAGCCATAAAATGATCAGTATCACTTTTTGATAGGTTACCCGCTAACTTAAAGTCACTTAAAGCGTTGTCGAAATGGTTAAGCCTTAAGTTAGCTTGCCCGTGACAAAAAGCAGATTTGAATTCCCCTTTTTTTGTTTTTAAGGCATCTTCATATTGGTTATCACTCAATAACTCATCACATGATTTGATTAGTTCTTTAGGGAAAGTATTAGTTAAAAAAAATACACTCAATAGTATTAATAAAAATTGTGTTTTAAGTTTCATAGTTTTTAAATTATAAGTTTCAAAAGTTCTTGTTGTGAAATAATTTTAACGCCAAGTTCCTGTGCAGTGGCTAACTTGCTACCAGCATCAGAGCCCGCAACAACATAATCAGTTTTTTTAGAAACGCTTCCTACGACCTTGCCGCCATTCATTTCAATGATTGATTTAGCTTCCTCACGCGACATTGAAGGTAAGGTTCCAGTGAGCACAAAAGTTTTAGTCGCAAAAATTCCTGAAGCAGATTTCTTAATATCATATTTGGGCCAATGAACACCTAAACTTATTAGAGATTCAATAACTTCCCTACTCTTAGTTTGCCTAAAAAAATCACTGATCGATTTAGCAACTGTAGGGCCAATATCAGGCACAAGCTGTAAGCTTTCTTCTGTTTGGTTCATGATTTCATATAAATCACCATAGAAGCCAGCAAGATCTTTAGCTGTAGACTCACCTACATTACGAATACCAAGCGCGTAGATAAATCGAGGTAATGATGTTAATTTGCTTTTTTCAATAGCATCTAATAAATTCTGACTCGACTTTTCAGCCATACGATCAAGGCTTACTAATTGTTCAAGTTCTAATTTGTAAATATCAGGTAACCCTTGAATCAACCCTACGTTAACTAATTGCTCTACAGATTTATCTCCCAACCCTTCTATATCCATAGCTTTCCGCGATGCAAAATGAATAATGGATTGTTTTTGTTGGGCAGGGCAAATTAGGCCACCCGAGCAACGAATGATGGCTTCATCATCGATTCTGATCAGTGGTGAACCACACTCAGGACATTCTGTTGGCATTTTAAATTTCCTGATTGTTTTAGGTCTCTTATCAACTAGTACCCTTACAATTTCAGGAATCACATCCCCTGCTCTTCGAACGCTTACCCTATCTCCAATATGAACATCCTTGCGAATCATCTCATCTTCATTATGAAGGGTTGCATTTGTCACAGTAACTCCGCCTACGAAAACAGGTTTTAAGCGCGCGACAGGTGTTATAGCTCCTGTGCGACCAACTTGAACATTAATGTCTAAAATTTCAGTCAAAGCTTCTTCTGCCGGAAATTTATGTGCAATAGCCCATCGAGGAGCCCGGGATACGAAACCTAACTCACTTTGATAGTTAAAGGAATTGACTTTATAAACTACACCATCGATATCATAGGGTAATGTATCCCTAAGTTTTAATACCTTGGCATAAAAACTTTGCAAGCCCTTTACGCCTTTGACGCTTGAAGATAAATCAGAGATAGGTAAATTAAATTGCTTTAAAAGCTGAATTGTTTCTGTATGAGTTTTTAAATTTAAATTGGGCTCGCAAACACCAAGTCCATAAGAAAAGAATGTAAGTGGTCTTGTTGCAGTAATTCTAGGGTCAAGCTGCCTTAAGCTTCCTGCTGCTGCATTTCTTGGATTTGCAAATTTTTTTTCGTCTAAAGATTCCTGCTTTTGATTTAGCAATTCAAAATCTTTTTTAAGCATTAAGACTTCACCCCTCACTTCTAAAATTTTAGGCGGATTAGTGTGATTTAATTTGGTTGGTATTGAGCGAATAGTTTTTAAATTATGCGTGACGTTTTCTCCTGTATAGCCATCACCACGAGTCGCCCCTTGCACAAAAATACCATTCTCATAAGTGAGGGTAATTGCAAGCCCATCAAATTTTGGTTCAACTGCATACTCCACTTCGTCGATGCCAATATCATCTTTAATGCGTTTATCGAATGCTATTAGCTCGTCCTCTTCAAAAGCATTGTTGAGAGATAGCATTGCTTGACGATGAATAACACTTTCAAAAGAATCTAGTGCCTTTCCCCCTACCCTTTGCGAAGGTGAATCAGGTCGTATTAATTCTGGGTTTTTATTTTCTAAATCAACAAGCAATTTAAAGATTTTGTCGTACTCAAAGTCTGAGATAGAAGGATTGTCTAAAACATAATATTGATAATCAAATGTACTTATCTTTTCGATTAGTTCTTGAATTTTATTCTTAATATTTTCTTTATCTGCTTTCATTTAAGAAAATAATCTTCGTGCGCATGAGCTTCCAGAAGGGATATTTTTGGCTACCATTTGATTTTCAATTTTTTCAACCTGATACCTAATCCGCTCAATATGGTTAATATTTAATTCTTTTTTATTTGAATCTACAAGCATACATTCCAGTTCTTTTTGGAAATTAGTAATTGACTCTAGCATTACATCAAAAGACTCCTTGCAACTTAAGGTAAGTGGCAAATCCATTTGAAAAAGAATACCTTGAATATAAGGGTCAAGATTAAAACTTAGTGGCTGATGATTTAAAGAAGTCACACGAAATAAAGGATACTTATCACGGCCTTTGAATACATGATAGCCATCTTTGTTTACTTTAAAGCCATCTGTTTTTAGTGTCTCAATAAGTTTTTCATTATCAAATAAGCCGTTATTTTTTGGAATGAGAGTTAATGTCATCATATGATCGACAAGAGCACAAAATTGATTAAGCTCTTTTGCGTCTTCTTCAATATTTGAATGAGAAAGCCAAATCAAACTGCCTTCTAAATCATTCTTGGTTTTCTCTGAGAGCATTCGAAATGTCTGTGTGTGTGCTTGTGAAATAGGGCCTTGGCGGTCTACCAGCTGAATTGCTAGAAGTATTTGATCGAATGAAACTGAGCCACTTAGGCCATCTGTAGACTGCCAGACATCTTCATTTCTGCGAATAAAAATGTGTGTGTGAGGAAGTTCAATAAAGTCTCTGAGATTTAGTTTGGAAGTGGCGTGCGTCGCTTTATTAAGCTTTATAAATGCAATAGCATCAATATCGCGATAGATATCTTGAGGTAAATTTGAAAGTAAGTACTTTTCTGAGATGCTTAAATCTTGATCGTAAGGATTTTTTCTCTCTGAGCTTAGACCATTTTCATCATTATATAAAAAAGAATTTTCAGCATGATTTTGTTTGCGATACTGAATAAGACGAATCCAGTTAAATATGATCATAATAAGGATAATTATTACAGCGAGAATCGTCAGGGCGAACTGAATATCAGACATGCTTGTAATAAGACCTGTTAACTTAATTTGCCAGCTCCATCTTCTCGACTTCTTCTAATGACACCTCAACGATTCTTGATACACCAGATTCTTGCATCGTGACACCAATAAGCTGCTGGGCCATTTCCATGGCAATTTTATTATGTGACACATAAAGAAATTGTGTATTTTTTGACATCTCAGTCACCATATTTGTAAAACGAAGTGTATTGCTATCATCAAGAGGTGCATCTACCTCGTCCATGAGGCAAAATGGCGCTGGATTCAATTTAAATAGAGCAAATACAAGGGCTGTAGCAGTTAGTGCTTTCTCTCCGCCGGATAGTTGACTGATGGTTGTATTCTTTTTACCTGGCGGTTGGGCTGTAACTTGAATACCAGTATCTAAAATCTCTTCGCCTAAAAGCTCGAGCTTTGCTTGTCCGCCATTGAACAGCACTTTAAAAAACTCTGTAAAGTTCTTATTTACTTCATTGAAAGTTGCAATTAATCGATCTCGCGTCTCTTTATCAATACGTCTTATCGCGTCTTCTAGAGTATTACTTGCTGAAGTTAAATCTTCTACCTGACTATCAAGATAACCTTTTCTTTCTTTTTCAGAGGTAAGTTCATGAATGGCAGCTAAATTGACAGGGCCTAATGAATTAATTTCTTCTTGAAGTTTGTTACACAACTCTTGCACTTCTTTAACTGTTGTTTTGTCTGTAATTGATTCTGAAAGAACTACTTCATCCAATTGTGACTCGTTAATCTCATTTTGAAATTGTTCAAATAATAATTTTGATTCCTGCTCATTCAAACGAGATTGCTCAAGCTTGTCTCGGATTGGATGAACCGCCTGTTCAGTTTGCAATCTCTTTTGTTCACTTTCACGTAAATCCGTTTCTTTTTGAGCAAGATTGTCACGCGATGCAATGAGAACTTTTTCTCTCTCGTCTTTCACTGTGAGTTTTTCTCTCAAAATGGCTTGCAGCATATCGATACGCTCAGTATTGATTGATGCTTTAGCAAGATCTTTTTTATTATTAAGAACATTATTGTCTTCAGATAATAGACTTACCCTATTATTTAATTCACTAATTTTATTATCAACGATTTTTAAATTAAAATGACTTTCCTGAAGCTGGATTTCTGCTTCATTGACCTGTTGTCTAGCACTTTCGTATTCATATTCATGGCGCTTTTTAATTTCTTCATCAGCTGTTTTTTGCTCTAAAAATCTATGTGAGTCGCCCTCTAAATTTTGAATAAGGTTTGACTTAGTTGTTTTATCGATTTGAATTTGAGTTAGTTTTGCCTTCAGTTCATTTTGCTCATGAGTAATATTGCTATGCTTTTCGTTCGCGTAAGCAATACTTTGCTGAATCTTTTCTACTTCAATCTCTGTTTGATGAAGCTCATTTAAAGCATCTTTCAATTCTTCACTAAATGAGTCTGCTTGCTCTTCATAATCATTTAATTGAAGCTCTGCGTCGTTAAGCTTATTTAATACATCCTTATAACCTTTTTCTATGGACGGAAATTTATCTTGCAGCGCTTTGAGTCTTTCTTGTCGAATAAGAATGCCATTAAGAGATGCATCCTTGCCATAGAAAGAAACGCTATTTTTGGTAAAAATATCGCCTTGCTGATTAACTAAAAATTCACCTTGCTCTAAATTACCAATGAAATTCTTATAGCTTTCACCCTTTGGGATCAGGTAGCAATCAGATAACCATTCTGATAAAAGATTCATAAGGAGCGGATCGCTAATTTCAATAGCATCTAAAGCGGAATTTAATTTACTATTTTTGGGCTTATAGGCATGAGAAGCATTTAAATTAGCTAGTACCATAGAAGCAGGCGGTCTATGAGCTATTGATTCATATTGGGCTAGCACAGCATTTAATTTTCCACCAAGGGCGGACTCGATTGCTGTAACCCAGTCTGATTTAATTTTAAGCTTTTCCCACAAGCGATTTGAAGTGTTTATATTATGCTGAGAAGTCCAACTTTTAAGGCTTTCATTTCCTTGAGTATCATCTTGAATTTGTACAAGCGTTTTAATCTCACCCTCAATCTGACTTAATTCTTTTTGTATTTCAATTTGATGTTGTCTTAAAGTATCAATTTCTTCTTCCAGATCGGATGAGAGCGATTTATTGTCACTTATCTTTTCTTCAATTTTTTCTGCATCTAATCGCTTATCACTTAAATCACTTTCTTTCTCTGCAAGTTGAGACTTGCCAGACAAATCAATATTATTAATCTCATTATTTAAAAAAGAGATACGTGCATTTGTTTCTTCTTCAGTTTTATGAATGAAGTCTATCGTTGCTTTTTCCAGATTGATTTTTTCTTGAGTCGATTGGAATTGATATGCAGTTTGATTAAATTTTTCTGATGATGAAAGGTATTGTGATTCTACTGATTGAATAGATGACTTAAGTGTATTAAAGCTTTCTTCTTTAGTCTTAAAAAGTTCGCTTAGTGCTGTTTTCTGAATTACCGCCTCTTCGATTTCTTTTGAAAATCTAAGCTGATCTTCCGCATTCTTATTAAGATTGGCTTCAATTTCAACCAATTCTTTTTTGCTGCGCTCCAACAGCTCATTTTGATTTCTAATGTTATTTTCAATGTTAGAAACTTCAGAATTGATCTCATAAAAGCTAGCTTGGTTCTTATTAATTTCATCAGAAGCATTAATATGAGCTTGTCTTAAATTTTCTACTTCTGCTTCTATTTTTCTTAAAGCTGCCGTTTGTTGCTCTAATTCATTTACAAGCTTCTCAACTTGAGACTGATGCTTTTTCCAAACAATACTAGCATCACGTTTTTTTAATACCCAAACTTGTGCTTGATGAAATTTATGCTTCTCCGTTAATTCGTTATACTTTGTTGCAATAACAGCTTGAGATTCAAGCTTTGCAATCTGTTGAATAATTTCATTTACAACATCTTGAATGCGACTTAAATTTTCTCGCGTATCTCTGAGTCTGAATTCTGTTTCACGACGACGCTCTTTGTATTTACTTACCCCGGCAGCTTCCTCAAGATAATTTCTCAGCTCCTCAGGTTTGGCTTCAATAATTTGTGAAATGGTGTTTTGGCCGATAATGGCATACCCCCTTCCACCCAAACCAGTGCCTAAGAAAAGATCTGCAACATCTTTACGTCTCACTGCTAAATTATTAATGTAATAAGTAGAGCCCTTTTCTCTCTCAATAACACGCTTCACTGATATTTCTGCGTACTGCGACCATTCTGTAGGTGCTTTACCAAGTGAGTTATCAAAAATAAGCTCCACACTGGCGCGCGAAATAGGTTTTCGATTTTCTGATCCGTTAAAAATCACGGAATCCATATTTTCACTTCGCATTTCTTTTGCTGAAGATTCCCCAAGTACCCATTTCACAGATTCCATAATATTGGATTTTCCGCACCCATTAGGGCCAACAATGCCAACCCTTTGGCCTTGAAGCTGGATGGTAGTAGGATCTACGAAAGATTTAAAACCGGCTAATTTAAGTTGTATAAGTCGCACAATATTCTTTTATCGAAGTGAAGTAGGTGTTATCTAATAACAGTATAATAACTTTTTTTTACATCTATATTTTAATCTATGAAAGCACTTTCTTTAGGAAAAAAACCAAGCGCAAAGCCTACTAAAAAGCTTGAAACTTTCACTAATCCATGCCCTTCTCGGGACTTCCATATTCATATGCAAATCCCTGAATTTACCTGTTTATGCCCTAAGACGGGGCAGCCAGACTTTGCCACTTTATATCTCGACTACATCCCTAATAAGAAATGTGTAGAGCTTAAAAGTCTTAAGCTTTATATCTGGTCCTTCAGAGATGAAGGGTGCTTTCATGAGGCTGTGACAAATCGAATTTTAGATGATTTAGTCAAAGCAACAGAACCTAGATTTATGCGTCTTCGAGCTGAATTTTTTGTGCGCGGCGGTGTTTTTACTAATGTGGTTGTCGAACACAAGAAAAAGGGCTGGAAGCCTGAACCTTCAATTGATTTAACGCAATTTTCAAAACAATCAAATACTCGATCCTAAAAGGATTGACGCGCTTAATACTAAAAATTAAGATGAGCGCCTTTGATTAAATCCCCGGGGGTATAGCTCAGCTGGGAGAGCGCTTGCATGGCATGCAAGAGGTCAGCGGTTCGATCCCGCTTATCTCCACCAAATACCTTATATCAAACGCTGTTCTATAGTAGAATAGCACCTTCTTTTCTTAGGTCCCCATCGTCTAGAGGCCTAGGACACCTCCCTTTCACGGAGGGAACAGGGGTTCGACTCCCCTTGGGGACGCCAATTATCAAGCTAGCTCAGCAATTCAGAGGTAGCTTCAAACATGCTAGAATCACTTTTTTTTAATTTTCCCAAAAAAACTTATGAGCTTAGATAACGTCCTTCCTGGTAAAGATATTCCAACGCATTTCAATGTGATTATTGAAATTCCAATGAACGCTGATCCAATTAAATATGAAGTCGATAAAGAGTCAGGTGCGATCTTTGTAGATCGATTTATGGGTACTGCTATGCACTATCCCACTAACTATGGCTATGTACCCAAAACAATTGCGGGCGATGGTGATCCTGTTGATGTGCTTGTAATTACCCCACTACCACTAATTCCAGGTGTGGTTGTGAGTTGTCGCGCTGTTGGTATATTAGATATGGAAGATGAAGAAGGTCAGGATGCAAAAATTTTAGCAGTACCTGAAGATAGAATTCTTTCAATTTATTCGCATTGGCAAAAACCGGAAGATATGAATCCTTTACGCCTGAATCAAATTCAACACTTTTTCGAGCACTATAAAGATCTAGAAAAAGGTAAATGGGTTAAAGTTAAAGGCTGGAAAGGTCCTCAAGATGCTCACAAAGAAATTCTTGAAGGTATTGAAAGATACAAAAAAAGTTAGTGATTTAGGTTTTTAGAATCCATGACGACCGTCGATCTCTCCGGGATCTTCATCCTTAAGGAATGCGCACTCACCTGCGATATCAATCTCAATCCAATCGCATGAGAGCGATAAAGTTTCAAAGCTTTCATCAATTACACAGCAATCCATCCACTTCTTTTCACCGTTAATCAAAACAGCTTGAAAACCAATATCTCTCCATGCATTCACTAAATTTTCCATGTCAATAGGGTTCATCGCACCATCTCTAAAGAGATGCTCATCGTACCAAACGCGAGTATCGAGCGAGGAAGCATGATCGATCAAACACTGATCCCATCCGCCAGGATATTTCTCTTCAATAGTTACTCTTCGAACAATAAAATTAATATGCTCTAATGCAATGGCCATTTAAAATTTTTCTTTCTCTTCTAAAAATCGCCACATACCTGAGGGAAGATCACCTAGCAAAACATTACCAATTCTCACTCTTTTTAAACCGATGACATGAAGCCCAACTAGCTCACACATTCTTCTAATCTGTCTATTTCGTCCTTCTGTTAAAACAAAGCGTAATTGATCGTCATTTTGCCATGCAACTTCAGCTTGCTTTAGCTTGTATCCATCGAGTGAAAGTCCATATCTTAATAACTCCAAACCTTGATTCACTAACGTTCCCTCGACTCGAACCAAATATTCTTTTTCGATAGCGCTTTGCTCTCCAATAATCGTTTTAGCAATTCTTCCGTCTTGCGTAAGAACCAAGAGACCAGAAGAATCAATATCAAGTCTTCCAGCTGGGGCTAATCCATCAGTATTAAATCTTGGATTTCGAGATGAATGTTGCTTAGAAACCTGAAAATTATCTTGCGTCACAAGACTGGCGGCAGGCTTAAAAGCTTTATCGTCATCAAGATGAGAAATATAACCCACGGGTTTATTTAAGATAACGGTAGCTTTGGAGGACTGCTGAATGGCTGCTTGCTTTTTTAATTCAACTTTTTGTGAGCGATAAGCGCGTGTACCCAATTCAGTGACAACCTTACCATCAAGTATGACAAGACCTTGCTCAATATATGCATCAGCTTCTCTTCTTGAACAGAGTCCAAGTTCAGATAAAATTTTAGAAATACGAACCGCTTCTTCCATGTTCAAATACTTATCTTATTTAAGCTTATAAACTAAAATATTGTCGCCTTCTTTGAAGCCAAAAATAGAATTGCCACCTGCAGCAACTGCAATATATTGAGTTCCATCAATTTCATAACTGATAGGTGGTGCATTTACGCCCGCATCAGCTTTATTTGTCCAAAGTAGTTTTCCTGTTCTAGCATCGTAAGCATTAAAATTTCCATTGCCCTCACCCATAAATACAAGATTGCCCTCTGTGGCTAACAGGCCTCCTGTCAAGGGCTGGGGTGTTTTAACTTGCCATTTAATTTTTTTACTATTTAAATCGATAGCAGAAAGTAAGCCCCATCTTTCATCTTGTGTAGGTTCAGAAGATGCATATTTAATAGCAGGCAAATCATCATGTGCAGGCTCATCCACTAATGTATATTTAATGGGCGCATGAATCGCTGAAACGAATGCGATCTGATTTTTTTCATCAAGTGAAGTGGGTCCCCAATTGGCCCCGCCTAATATCCCTGGATATATGACCGTGCCATCAGTTGTCGCTTTTGCAAAAAGATTTTTTTGCGGCACAAAAGGTTCTGTTTTGGCTATGAGTTCACCTGTAATGCGATTATGTATGTAATACCAACCGGTTTTGCTAGCCTGCCCCACTGCTGGAATCGTTTTACCCTCTTTTTTATAATCAAATAATACTGGCGGACTTGCGACATCATATCCCCATACATCATGAGGAACCTGTTGGTAAAACCATTTCAATTTACCTGATGTTGCGTCAAGTGCTATAAGAGAGACTGTGTATAAATTATCTCCAGGCCTTGAAGTATCATTCATTTGCGGTGAAGGATTGCCAGTGCCGAAATATAAGGTATTTGCTTCCTCATCAATAGCTGGTGTGCTCCATGCAGAACCACCTCCAAACTTCCAAGCTTCTTTATTGTTTTTTATATTTTCTTTTTCTTGAGCAATAATACGATTTAAAGAAATATTACCTTCTATTGTTTCTCTAAACTTACCTTCCCATCCTTCTGATGGAATGGTATCGAATTGCCATACACGCTTACCTGTCTGTATGTTATATGCCGCTAAAAACCCTGGGCGCCCAAAGCGACCATCCACTCCGATCACAGCGCCTAAGGGTGCGTCAGGTCTTGGCGTATCAACATGTAAACCATATCCAACGCCTGTAATGCCCACGATCACTATATCTTTAAATGCGACTGGAGCCATGGCAATACCTACACCGGTCTGTCCATAAACTTCTTTATGGCTTTTACTATCTAACTGACTTAATGAATTGCTACTTTCAAATTTATTATCATTGTCAGCAACATCAATATCCCAAACTTTTTTTCCTGTTTTTGCATCTAAAGCAATAAGCCTTGCATCCACGGTCCCTATAAAAATTTTATTACTCGAGTACGCCAATCCGCGATTAGCTGGACCACAGCACATTCTCCAGTTGTCTCTTTTTTTATGGTTATAACGCCATAACTCTTTTCCTGTTTTAGCATCTAAGGCAACCACATGGTTATGCGGGAGACTCACAAACATGACATTATTGATCACTAATGGAGATGCTTGAAAGGTAGCAGCAACTCCGGATTTAAATTTCCAAGCGAGTTCAAGATTTTTAACATTATCTTGATTGATTTGAGTTAATGCCGAAAAACGTTGATTTGTTAAATTTTTACCGTAAGAAGGCCATTGTTCGTCCGAACCAAATTTGAAAGATGGAATTTTAGGTAGGGAGATCTTATCTAATGATAATGAATCTAGGGATATAGACTCCATAGAAGCACAGCCTGCCATGATAATAAAAAAGAAGCTTAGAAATGCAAGCTTAATAAATTTCAAGGTGTACCCTTTCTAAGTGATCGCGCGAGTTTGCTAGATTAATAAAGCATTTTATGGATAATGCTTAATACTGATATCTTATCTCATGCCATCTCTTTTTAATACCAAATATAAATTGATAAGTCTTTAACATGCAAAAAAATATATTAATTATAGGAGCGGGTATTGCAGGGTGTTCATTAGCTCATTTTTTAGCTAACACTGGATGGGCCGTGACATTACTGGAAGGTCAAGACAATATAGCGCAAGGGGGCTCAGGGAACCCTGTCGCGGCTATCTATCCAAAATTTATGCTCAACGACCAGGCTTACAACGACTTTATGTTGAAAAGTTTTATCTTTACCACAGGATGGATCGAAGAATTAAAGCTAGATAAGAATGACTATAAATTCAATGGTGCAATTGAAATTTTAGATCAAGAATATGCACATAAACTCGATATAAATTTATCAAAAAAAGTTTTAGACAAGAAAACATTCCTGAGTGTTATGAATGCATCTTCATTAAAGAAATATAATATAGACAAAGATGCGAGCGGCTTACTTTTTCATCAGGGTGGCTGGATTAATCCTATCGCTTTATGTCGGCATCTAGTCAATCACTCAAGTATTAAAACCGTCACAAACCAGAAAATTACATCTATCGAAAAAGTGAATCTTGAATGGAAGCTTGAAACAGATATGAAAAAAAAATTTACAGCTCATCAAGTCGCTATTTGCAATGCAGAATATATCCACCAATTTGAATTAACACGGCATTTACATACTGATGCGTTTCGAGGGCAGATTAATTGGATAAATCAAACCTCTCTTGAAGTTCCATCTATCGTAAGTTGTGATGAGGGTTACTTAGCCCCCCCGATTCAAAAAAAACATATTTTTGGTGCAACTTATGCCATGGATGATTTTGAGGAGGAAATAAGATTAAGTGACACAAGAAAAAATATAGCTTCTATCAAGGAAATACATCAAGAATTTTATAAGTATTGTTTAAAGCAAGAATCTATTGATGGCAGAGTATCTTGGCGAGCATCTACGAAAGATAGAAAACCTTATGTAGGACGAGTTTTTAATAACGATTTATTTAAAAAATTACGTGTCAGGGAATTAGCTCATGCAGATAACCTGCCATGGCTCGAACATTTGTATGTTTCAAGTGGCTTTGGTTCTCGAGGCTTTACGTTTGCACCTTACTGTTCATTTGTATTAGCTAACTTAATCAATGAAAATTTATCAAGAGAAGATAAAGAAACACTCAATTACACAAATCCCGAAAGATATCGTCTTAGAAAAATGAGCTTAAAAAAAGTAGCAAGTCAGATATTTCAGGTATAAATTTACATCATGACAAAAATATTTATTGAAGAAGCAGAAAAATATGAAAGAGATGGAGATCTTTCAAAAGCTATTTTTTCATTAAAGAAAGCGCTGCAATTAGAGCCTGATAATTACATTATCCAATTAGAATTAGGTAATCTTTGCGCTTCTAATAAACAATTTGAAGAAGCTGCAGGTTATTTTAGAAGATGCTTGTATCAATTTAAGGATAATGTAGACATTAAAAATGCACTCTGTTTTTCTCTTTCCTCGTTTGGTAATGAATATTATTTAAAATCAAAATTCCAATTATCAGAAGCTTGCTTTGAAGAAGTTCTAGAGCACGAAAAAAATAATTGGGTTTATTACTATAATTTAGCAAATACACAAGACAGGCTTAATAAGACTTCTAAGGCTTACGAGAATTATCAAAAAGCTATCCAACTAAATCAAAATGATGCTGACCTTTGGAATAACAATGGTAATACAGAACGCAAATTAGGTTATTTGGATAAGGCTGTAATATCCTATCAAAATGCATTGAAGATCAAGCCTGGCCTGTTTCATGCCCTAGCCCATCTGACTCATCAAAAACAGCATATGTGTAATTGGGATGAAATTGATAATTTTTTCCAAAAAATGTGTTCTATTGTTAATACACATACAGAAGCCCTTATTTCTCCTTTTGCTTTCTTAGCCAATCCACTGTCGACACCTCAAGAGCAGCTAATATGTGCGAGTCATTGGACACAAAATCATTTTAAAGACCTACCACTTAACAAAGAAAAAAGAGAAAGTAAAGATAAGGTGCGAATTGGTTACTTGTCATCAGACTTCAAACTTCACCCCTTATATTTTCTAATCCGCGATGTGATCAAATATCACAGCCGTGATGGATTTGATATATACGCTTATGATGCAAGTCCAATTGAAAATACAGAGGAAAGAAATACAATAATTAGCTTATTTGATCATCATCGTGATATCTCAAGTATTGATGATGAAAAAGCAGCCTCTTTAATAGACCAAGATCAAATTGATATTTTGATTGATCTAACAGGCTACACTAATAATAGTCGTGCCTTCATTGCTCCACGACTTAAAAAAACAATCACTATTAACTGGCTAGGCTACCCTGGAACAATGGGGTTCACTCAAGAAAAATCACTTTACGACTATATTTTGGCAGATGAATTTATTATCCCAAAAGGCGACGAAAAGTATTATGCAGAATCTATTCTAAGACTTCCTTTTACTTATCAGCCTAATATTGAAAGTCGAGGCCAAACCAATCTAAAAACAAGACGAGATTTAGACTTACCTGAAGATGCAATTGTCTATTGTGCTTTCAATCAGTCTTTCAAGATTACTGAACCTATATACAAAGCGTGGTTAACGCTTTTAAAAAAATACCCAAAAAGCATTCTTTGGCTTTCATTTTCAAATACATGGGCTACAGATAATTTAAAAAACTATGCAAAGCAAAATGACATTAATACCGAAAGGATTGTTTTTGCACCACGCGTATCGAACGCAGAACATATTGCTCGCCATGCCTTAGCCGATATCTATCTAGATACACTGCCTTATAATGCTCATACTTCTGCAAGTGATGCCTTGTCAATGGATTTACCCATTGTGACACTTAAAGGCAAAACATTTCCTTCAAGGGTTGCAGGAAGCTTACTTCACAGTTTAAATTTAGATGAGCTCATTACCGAAGATATCGAAAGTTATATTCAATGCGCATCTAAGCTCACTGAAGATTTACATTACAGACAAGACATTATTCGAAGATTAAAAGAAGCTAGAGCAGCCTCACCAATTTTTCAACCACAATTATTTGTAAAATCACTAGAGCAAATCTACAAAAATCTCATTTAATTTTGTGCAGCAAGGACAACGCCAATGATAATCATAAGGCCGCCTACCCATTCTCTAAGCGATACACTCTCGCCAACAAGCAAATAAGCTGAAATTGCAGCAACGACAATTTCAAAAAGAAAAAAACTAGATGCTTCAACAGCCTTAATTTGTGTCACTCCGAATTGCACGAGTAACGTTGAAAAAAATAGACATAAGGCAATAAACATCATAATCAAGGCATCTATGGGTGTAAAAAAATTTAATGATGGCATGGTGTTTCGATCGAATGTGATACATAAGATAGCTACGACTACAACACCAAGCCAGATTGCTAAAGCTTTCTGGTTAATAGTCATATATTGATGTTTTCGAGTCATCACATTAGTGATTGCAAAACCTAAGCCAGAAGTGAGAGCGAGCCAGTCACTCTTGGACTCTAAGTGAACAATGTAGCCAGGTTGCCAAAGCATAATAAAAGCACCGATAAGAGAAATCAATGCCGCGATGTAATGCCGTTTCTTTGTATCTTCATTTAGAATAAAGTGCGCTAAAAAAATAGTCCAAATAGGAGAAAGATAAAATAAAAGCATCACACGGACAACTTCGCCATCGATCACAGCTAATACATAACTAATATTGGTATAACCAGCAATGCTTGCAAGAAACCAAAAATCTTTTGTCCATATTGAAATCTGTTTTTTAGTGATAAAAAAATAAGGTAGCGCGATCGCAAGAGTTAACAGAAAAACATACAGACTAGAATAGATACCTGAAACCCCTGCATGTGCCATCAGACGATATGGATACCAAATTGTGCCCCATACTAAAGCTCCGAAAAGCAGGGAAAACATTGGAAGATAGCTTCTTATTTTCATGCTAAAAGTGCGCGCACATGCTTAATAACATCTTTATCCGTGTCATCAGTTACGCAATCAAATACCTTAAGATTTTCCATACTTCTCATCCAAGTCATTTGTCTTTTTGCAAGTTGCCGAGTTGCAAAAATAATTCGATCAATGCAATCTTTCTCTTCTATATCACCATCCAAATATTCAAGCGTTTGACGATACCCCACTGATCTCATTGAAGGCATATTATTGTGTAATTGTGAATATGTCTGACGTAAGGTCTTCACCTCATCAAATAAACCCGCCTCTATCATTTCATAGACTCTTGATTCAATCCGGTCATGAAGAATCTTTCTGTTGCTCGGCATTAATCCTATTTTATGAACCGTAAAGGGAAATTCATTTTTAGTATTTGAATTATGAAAAGATGACAAAGATTTTCCTGAGGCATAAAAAACTTCCAAAGCCCGACTGATCCTTTGAGTGTCATTAGGATTTAATTTTTCTGCAGCGTCAGGATCAATCACTTTTAGTTTTTCATACAATTTCGGCCAGCCTATTTGCTTCGCTTCTATTTCTAAATGTTTCCGAATTTCATGGTTTGTTGTAGGCATTTGATTAATGCCTTTTTCAAGGCCATTAAAGTACATCATGGTACCCCCTACAAGAAGAGGAATATGTCCCCGCAATAAAATTTCATCAATAAGTTTTAAAGTATCTTTTGTAAATTGCGCGACTGAATAGGCTTCGTCAGGCCTAATGATATTAATAAGATGATGCGGGGCAATATCTAAAATATCCTGGGACGGCTTCGCTACACCAATATTCATATCTCGATATATTTGCGCTGAATCGACACTAATAATTTCAAAGGGGAGTGTTTTAGCAAGCTCAACAGCAAGTTTTGTTTTCCCAGATGCCGTTGGGCCTATCAAAAAGAAAATGACTGGCTTATCTATGGCCATTATTTAAAAATTCTTAGCAATATTGGGGTTAGAAGCTAAATATTTTTTTATACCAATCAAAATATTTTTAGCTAGAATTTCTTGATGCTCATCATTATTTAAGATCTGTTCTTCTTTAGGATTGCTTATAAAAGCAGTTTCCACAAGAATCGAGGGAATGTCAGGTGATTTAAGCACTGCAAATCCTGCCTGCTCTACATTTGACTTATGTAAATCGTTGATATCGCCTAATTGATCCAACACAAAATTACCTAGTTTCACACTGTCATTGATCGTGGCCGATTGTGATAGGTCGAGCAATGTCTTAGCAAGCATCGGATCTTTATCATCTAGGCTCACACCACCAATTAAATCAGACTCATTTTCTTTGTTAGCTAAATATTTGGCAGAAGCTGAAGTGGCTCCTCTTTCTGATAATGCAAATACAGAAGAACCTTTAGCTTCTGGATTTGTGAAAGCATCTGCATGAATGGAAACAAAAAGGTCTGCTTTTAATTTTCTTGCTTTAATGACGCGACCATGGAGAGGCACAAAATAATCATCATCTCGTGTAAGTACAGCCTTTAATTGCTCATCATCATCAATCACTTTTTTAAGCTTCCTAGCAATTGATAAAGTAATATTTTTTTCGAAGCTACCCGCCGCCCCTCTGGCACCAGAATCTTCACCACCATGACCTGCATCAATAGCAATCACAATTTTTTTACTTATACTTTTAGTAGCTTGCGATGGTAAAGGTACTTCTTGAGATGTTTTTTCTTTGCTTATTTCTGGAGGTATCGGAGGGGGTTCTTTTTTTGGGACCGCTAAATCTTTTTTTTCTTTATCTTGCACGAGAGCCATTAATTCATCCACTCTTGGGTACACGTCAATAACTAAACGATGCTTATATTCACCTGCTGGCTTTAAAGAAAAAATATTAATTTTAGATTCAGTTCTTAATTCAATGACCAGTCGAGATACTTGGGCATTAAATTTAGCAACACGAATTTGTTTGATATTAGGATCGCTTGATAATATTTTTGTACTTAAATTTTTCAAATCTTCATTAAGATCAATATCATGAAGATCAATCACCAAACGATCTGGATTTTTTAAAATCATTTGATCATTACTGATGGGCTTAATCGATTCAAGAGTAATTCGAGTGTATTCTCTTGCTGGCCATACACGTGCAGATTCAATCGCATTTTTAGCCAAGATATGATTAGGGAATACTAGCCATATCAAGACAAAAATAATTTTTAGATTACAGCTTTTAAACATTCGGCTCCTAGCGATGTATGGCTTATTAAGTGTATATGACGGCCAAACGACTCATGGCTGAGCTCAATCGAAATATCTGGTTCTGGAAGTATATGTCCTGCTTTTTCTGGCCATTCCACTACGCAAATAGATGCTTTATTAAAATACTCCCTAAAGCCAGCGTCATCCCATTCATGCTCATCTTTAAAGCGATAAAGATCAAAGTGATAAAACGTAAACTTTTCAAGGCTATAGGGCTCGACCAATGTATAAGTTGGACTTTTAACCTTATCCTGATAACCTAGGCCGCGGAGTAGCCCTCGCACAAAAGTCGTTTTACCTGCGCCTAACTCTCCTTTTAAGTATAAATTCATACCAGGATGTAAATGGATCGCCATATTTTGCGCTAAACGAAGGGTTTCGCTTTCGTCCTTTAAATCATAATTAGAATCAAATATCATAAACAAAACTTATATAAAAAATTATTAAAACATGACGCACATTTGGGATCAATTAGCTTTACAAATCAAAGACTGGGGCCGAGAACTTGGTTTTGATCAAATTGGTATTGCTGATATCGATCTCAATTATACAAAAGATCATTATCTAGAATGGATTAAACAAGGGTTCCATGGTGAAATGCATTATATGGTAAAACATGGCTCCCGGCGATATCAGCCAGATGAGTTAGTACCTAACACTATTAGAATTATTACAGCTAGACTCAATTATTTTCCTGACTCTCAAAATTCAGAAGCCGTTTTACAAAACAATGAAAAAGCATTTATTTCTCGTTATGCTTTGGGCCGTGACTATCATAAAGTCATGCGCTCTAAATTAAAAAAACTTTCAGAAAAAATTCAAAAAGAGGCTCATAAAAGTTTAGGTCAATCGTTTGAATTTAGATTATTTACAGATAGCGCACCTGTGATGGAGGTTGAGCTTGCAGAAAAGTCGGGTCTTGGTTGGCGAGGAAAACATACCTTACTTATCAACAAAGAACATGGCTCTTGGTTCTTTTTGGGTGAAATTTATATTAATTTACCCTTACCTATTGATGAAAAAGTAGATAACCATTGTGGCACTTGTTCGAGCTGCATAGATGTATGTCCAACTAAAGCTATCATAGGCCCCTATAAGCTTGACGCAAGAAAGTGTATCTCTTATCTCACGATTGAGCATAGCTCTTCTATACCCTTGGAATTTCGAAAGCAAATTGGCAACCGCGTCTATGGCTGTGACGATTGCCAACTTTATTGCCCTTGGAATAAATTTGGTCAAACAACTAAAGAAGATGATTTTAAAGTAAGGCACGGTTTAGACGATATTGAATTAGTGGAATGCTTTTTATGGACCGAAGCGGAATTCATGAAATACATGGAAGGTAGCGCGATTCTTCGGATTGGTTATGATCAATGGCTTAGAAATATAGCAGTTGGGCTTGGTAACGCTAAAACATCGGAAAGTGTTGTGAATGCTCTTAAAGGAAGGCTTAACGAAGCTTCTCCGCTTGTTAAAGAGCATATATCTTGGGCGCTCGCACAACATAATTTTCATATGCATTAAGTATGTCTTTGCTATAATGCGAGGCTACATTGAATTTTCTCTATTAAATCTTTGAATTGAACGTTATACATGTCGCAAATTAATCAGTCGTCTATTTGGAAATCACTTCACCAACATAAAAAAGATATCGAATCCATCTCCCTTCGTGAGATGTTTCATAAAGACCCCAATCGATTTAATCAATTTCATATTCAATTAAATGATTTACTTTTAGATTATTCAAAACATCGTATTTCGAAAGAAACTATAAGTCTCTTGGTTAAGCTTGCAAAAGAAGTAGATGTTGAGGGTTGGCGAGATCGCATGTTTCTGGGTGAAAAAATCAATTCCACTGAACATCGATCCGTTCTTCACACAGCACTTCGTAATCAAAGCAATGCATCCATTATTTGTGACGGCGAAGATGTTATGCCTAAAGTGAAAGGCGTACTTAGAAAAATACGTCGCTTTAGCGAGGAAGTAAGATCTGGCCAATGGAAAGGCTTTACAGGTAAAACGATTACGAGCATTGTAAATATTGGTATCGGTGGCTCTGATTTAGGTCCTGCGATGGTCTGTCAGGCATTAAAACCTTATGGCTCAAAAAGCATAACACCTTATTTTGTGTCTAATGTAGATGGCGCGGATCTCTCTCAAGCATTAGAAAAATGTGACCCAGAAACAACACTTTTTATTATTGCCTCTAAAACATTTACCACACAAGAGACAATGACCAATGCTTTTTCAGCTAGAGATTGGTTCTTAAAAACCGCAAAAGATAATCAACATATTAAAAAACACTTCGTTGCATTATCAACCAATCAACATTTGGTATCAGAATTCGGCATTGATCCTGAGAATATGTTTGAGTTCTGGGATTGGGTGGGTGGCCGTTACTCGCTTTGGTCTGCGATTGGTTTATCCATTGCAATTTATATAGGTATGGATGGTTTTGAGGATCTACTTAAAGGTGGTTTTGAAATGGACGAACATTTTAAAACAGCGCCTATTGAACAAAATATCCCGATGATTATGGGGTTATTAGGTGTTTGGTATATTAATTTCTTTGACTGTCCTACGCATGCGATCTTGGCCTACGATCAAGGCTTATCTAAATTAGCGCCCTACCTTCAACAAGCTGACATGGAAAGTAATGGTAAGTTTATCAATCGCGATGGCGAGCATATCGACTTTCACACGGGCCCGGTACTTTGGGGTGAGGTCGGCACCAATGGCCAGCATGCATTCTACCAACTTCTGCATCAAGGTTCAGAAATCGTGCCTGCGGATTTCATCATGCCTATTGAATCTCATTACCACATAGGTAAAGATGGTAATGAGCATCACAAAATTTTACTTTCCAACTTCATTGCACAAACGCAAGCGCTCATGCTGGGTAAGACATATGATGAAGCGCGTCTGGAAATTGAAAACCAAGGATATGAAGGGGAAGATATTGAAAGCTTTATCCCCCAAAAAACATTTGAAGGAAATCGACCCACCTCCTCCATTCTTTTTCAAAAATTAACGCCCAAAACTTTAGGTCAAATTATTGCGATGTATGAGCATAAGATATTTACACAAGGCATTATCTGGAATATCAATTCATTTGATCAATGGGGTGTGGAATATGGCAAACAGATCGCAAAACAAGTGTTGCCTAAGTTATCTGAAAAAACACCTACCAATCACTTTGACAGCTCGACGAACGGATTAATTAATTACATTAATAAAAATAAATAAGTTATTGATTTTATTCAATAATTAACTTTTGTTTTAATATAGCTGTGCGCAATGACTCGTTCATGGAAGAGCCAAAACTGGCGCCAAATTTTCGTGCAAATCGATCAGCAAAACCTTCATAAGTCGTAAAATCAACTACCTCTTCAGCTTTAATAATCTCTCTTGCAACATAATCATAGTTACCGAAACTATCAGCCAAACCTAATTTCACAGCCGCTTCACCATTCCAAAAAAGTCCAGTGAACATTTCTGGGGATTCTTTGAGGCGGCTTCCTCGGCCATCTTTAACGACTTTAATAAATTGTTGATGTACCTCATTCAGCATGTCTTGAACAAAGGCTTGCTGTTTAGGATTAACTGGAGAAAAAGGATCGAGCATCGCTTTATTTGAACCTGCTGTCATAAGCCTTCTTTCTACCCCGACTTTTCTCATGGTGTCCGTAAAACCAAAGCCATCCATAAGAACGCCAATAGAGCCAACAATACTGGCCTTGTCGACGAAAATTTCATCGGCAGCTACGGCAATATAATAACCACCTGAAGCACAAATATCTTCAACTACTGCGTAGACTGGAATATGCGGATGCAATTTCTTTTGTCGTTTAATTTCATCATTGATCATACCGGCTTGAACTGGACTACCACCAGGGCTATTGATTTTTAAAACAATGCCTTTTGTCCCGCGACTTTCGTAAGCCCTTTGTATGCTTTCAAAAAAATCTTTTGCATTCACTTCATCTTTTTCACCGATGACACCATTAATTTCAATCAACGCAGTATGACTTCCAGAGCCGCCTTTCGTGTGCATAGCACCAAAAGCCAAAAATAAAAGTACAAAAAGATAAAAAAATGTAATTGATTTGAAAAAAATGCCCCAACGTCTTGCAATTCTTTGCTCACCTAAAGCTGAAAGCGCAATTTTTTCTAGCGCCTCTCTTTCCCAGTGCACATTTGTTTTCTTTTCTATTTTTTTTCTAATTGCCATCTACTTAACCCCATAAATACTTAATAAGTTTCAATCCATAATACATCGTTTGATTCGGTTACATTTAATTTTTGCAATGTTTCACCACGACAGGGTCCTGAAATGCACTCTCCGGATGCTGGATGGTAAATAGCGCCATGTGTCGAACATACAATCCATTGCTTTTCATCGTCCATAAATTCATTGGGCTTGTAGTCGAGCTCAATGGGCATGTGCTTGCATTGATTTAAGTACGCATAATACTCACCTTCAAAAAAAACTACAAAGCCAGACTGCTTAGCATCTTGTGTTTGATATTCAAATCTCACGGTTGATCCGTCCCCTGGAAAGGCTTGCTTATCTATTTTAATTTTAACGTTTGCACTCATGGCAACAAGAAATCTACCACTTCTTTAAATGAATCAAAACAGGCTAAGGGCTCAAAACTCATCAATACATCTTTCGGTTGCGCGCCATAAGTGACAGCAATGGATTGGATGTGAGCATTCTTTCCCATTTCAAGATCGTAGTGAGTATCACCCACAATGACGGCCCGGCTAGCTGGAATCTGCGTTTCTTCTAATATAGCTTCAACCATATGCGGGTGAGGCTTAGAAAAGCACTCGTCTACAGTTTTAGTACTTATAAAATATCTATTTAAATCAGTATCTTGTAATGCAAACTTCAATCCTTTTCTACTTTTTCCGGTTGCAACGGCGAGTTTGCATTTGTGTTGATAAAGTCGCTCGATACCCTCTTTTACACCATCAAAAAGATATGAATTACCTTCATTTGCATGATAATGCGAACGATAACCTTCAGCCACTTTTTCCAATAACTCGGAAGATAAATGAGGAAATAATTTAAGTAGTAATTGATTTAAACCGAGCCCTAAGGTTTTTAAGATTAAAGTCCTGGGCGGTGCAATCACGCCTGCCCCTTCAGCTGCTGAAATAACAGCATCCACGATGATACCGGTTGAATCAGCAACAGTGCCGTCCCAGTCAAGAATCACTAGATCAAAACGTGGCGATTTCATAAAGCTTGCTGACTTAAAAATACATCAAGTTCAAGTGGCAAAGGTGCTTTTAATTCCAGTGGCTCATCAGTCAATGGATGCTTCAGCTTCATAGAAAAAGCATGCAGAAACATGCGTTTTAAGCCTTTTTTTTGCAGCGTTTTGTTTAATGAAAAGTCGCCGTATTTGTCGTCACCTAATATAGGAAATCCTAAATGGGCAAGCTGAACTCTTAATTGATGGGTTCTTCCGGTAATAAGCTTTGCCTCGAGGAGAGAGTATGGGCCTAAAGACTTCTTTAAGTAAAAGATTGTTTTACTCATTTGATTCTGACTGTCATCATCTTCATCAGTCACATTGACACGCCTCTCACCGCCTTGTGTGAAGGTTTTCTTTAGCATGAGTTCGACTGTTTTTTTAGGCTCTGTCCATTCGCCCTCGACCATCATAGTATATTTTTTTTCAATACGATTATGTCGCATCATATCGTGCATATTCACTAGGGCTGAACGCTTTTTAGCAATCAATAAAATCCCTGAAGTCTCTCGATCAATACGATGAACAAGCTCTAAAAACTTAGCTTTTGGTCTTGCGTGACGAATCAATTCTATAACGCCAAAATTAAGGCCACTTCCACCATGAACTGCGTAACCACTGGGTTTATTAATCGCCAATAACGCATCATCTTCGAAAATAATATTTGTATCTAGCCAGGCTGTTTGTTGTTGCTTAGGCTCAATAATGTGCGGGGTTCTCTCTGTTTCAATAGCGATGGGAGGGATTCTTACTTGATCATCTATCTTGAGACGATAAGAAGTGTCGACTCGCTTTTTATTCACCCTCACCTCACCACTTCGAAGAATTTTATAAATGTGGCTCTTAGGCACATTTTTTAAAATTTTTAAGAGGAAATTATCGATTTTTTGTGTCTCGCTTGCTTCATCCACCACAACAAATGTAGCTTTTTCATCAGAAAAAATATTTTTAAGGTTTGTATTTTGAGCCATATTTTGTTTAATTGGATTTATACCCTATACTAGGTGTGTTCAGACGCTCTTAATCAATTGAATTAAAGAGATAATTTAAGCTGAATTATACCGTGACAACAAATTACTATGGCTTTTTCCGCTCGCCTTATTTTGAGTAGCGGCCTTGAAACAAGGTTTAAAAATTTAAAGAATATTTTAGTTTTATTGCACATGTTCACAACAAAGATTAATAAATATATTGCTCAACAATCTTACAAATAAGATTTGTGTTTAAGTAAATAGATTAAAAAAACTTTTTGATAAAAAAGTTTTAACTTAAGGAACGCTAACCTTTTCCATGGTTAGTTGTGCACCTGAACAGCTGAAATACATTCTTTATCTTAAAACCTACTTGTAGGAGTTTTAGATAATGAAACGTATGCTTTTTAATGCAACCCAATCAGAAGAATTGCGAGTTGCGATTGTAGATGGTCAAAAATTAATCGATCTTGATATTGAACGCGGAAGCCGCGCTTTAAAGAAAAGTAACATTTATAAAGGCATTGTGACTCGTGTAGAACCTTCACTTGAAGCTGCTTTTGTAAACTATGGCACAGAGCGTCATGGCTTCCTTCCTTTCAAAGAAATTTCACCGCAATACTTTAAAGACACAACTCAAAACCGTCCTCGCATTCAAGATGTGATTGAAGAAGGTCAAGAAATTATCGTTCAAGTCACAAAAGAAGAACGAGGCAACAAAGGTGCAGCACTTTCAAGCTACCTTTCTCTTGCAGGACGATATATCGTATTAATGCCCAACAATCCAGATGGTGGAGGCGTTTCAAGACGTGTTGAAGGCGAAGAGCGTAATGAATTCCGCGACCATATTTCAAACTTAGATATCCCAGAAGGCATGAGCGTGATTGGTCGAACAGCAGGTGTAGGTTCGTCTCTTGAAGAGCTGCAATGGGATTTAAATTATCTAAAACAATTGTGGACTGCGATTGAAGAAGCATCACAAGGGCAATCAGGTGCGTTCCTCATCTATCAAGAAGGTAATCTTGTTATTCGTGCCATCAGAGACTATTTTCATCCTGAGATAGGTGAAATTCTCATTGATACTCAAGAGATTTATGATCAAGCGACACAATTTATGAATCATGTGATGCCAAATTATGTAGATCGCGTAAAACTCTACGAAGATGAAGTTTCTTTATTTTCTCGCTTCCAAATTGAACATCAAATTGAATCTGCTTTTTCAAGGGAGGTGAGATTGCCTTCCGGTGGCGCTATTGTGATCGATCATACAGAAGCGCTTGTTTCTATCGATGTGAACTCATCAAGAGCAACCAAAGGAAGTGATATTGAACACACAGCATTTAATACTAATATTGAAGCGGCTGAAGAAGTGGCTAAACAATTAAGACTGCGCGACTTAGGCGGTCTAGTTGTGATTGACTTTATTGATATGGAAAGCCAAAAAAATCAACGTGAAGTTGAAAGTCGATTTAGAGATGCGCTTCATCATGATCGCGCACGTGTCCAAACAGGAAAAATTTCACGTTTTGGATTGCTTGAGCTTTCTCGCCAAAGACTTCGTCCAAGTATTGGCGAATCAAGTAATAGCATATGTACTAAATGTAATGGCACCGGCTCAATTAGAGACATTCAATCATCGGCATTACATATTCTTCGTATGATTCAAGAAGAAGCCATGAAAGAACATAATGCAACTATTTCAGCTCAATTGCCTATTGAAGTCGCTACATTTCTTCTGAATGAAAAACGTTCAGATATATTCAGTCTTGAACAACGCTTAAAAGTTGAAATTATATTAATTCCTAACAAACATCTTGAATCTCCAAATTATTCAATTTCAAGCTCAAAACATGATGAT
>Ga0209597_1000325_pt1 | contig 31991 bp, 29 predicted proteins | sample M_140625_MF_Meta_FD_187316 | JGI IMG/M metagenome (GOLD analysis project Ga0209597, IMG submission 187316) | Freshwater microbial communities from Lake Montjoie, Canada to study carbon cycling - M_140625_MF_MetaG (SPAdes) (version 2) | ecosystem: Environmental > Aquatic > Freshwater > Lake... | reverse complement strand
ATCGGATCAGATATTTCACCGACGGCGCCGTCATCGGCTCCCGCAGCTTCGTCGAGTCCATCGCTCTCCATTACCAGAATTGGCTCCAACGAAAACGCCAACCCTCCCCTCATCCAGTATCCGACTTGGAAAAGTCCATGCTCTTCAGTCTCCGCCCGCTGCGGGGCATGGCCGCCACCGCCAGAGGCTAACGAAGTTTACAGATCCCCAAGATGAGCACTGACTTCGGCGCTCGTCGTCTGCGCGTCTGCAAACAGCAGGCTCAGGCAGAGGTGGGCTTTAAAACGTCACACCCTCTTCGCTAACACCCCGTTTCTATCGGATCCGATCGCCCTTTTTTCACTGTCTACCCAGTTGCCCTAATTTTAGGCCTCTCAAAGGTTTCAAACTCCCAACTCTTTCAAGTCCCATCTCCGTTCGCGGTTACCAACAGCTGAAAACAGCCTGTCCCTTTGGCTGATTGGATTTCAATCAGTCCTGCATGCGGCAATTAATCGGAGTCGAACACCGACTGACATCCATTCCGAGCCTGTCCCTAGGTTCAGAAATCGGCTTCCTTGGTGAACTAGGTGCTGGTTGACTATGCGGAAGGATGAAGGTTCTTGTCGTCGGTTCAGGTGGGCGTGAGCATGCTCTGGTTTGGAAACTTGCAAAATCACCGCATGTCACAGAGTTAATCTGCGCACCGGGAAATGCAGGCACCTCCTGTGTCTTTCTCAGGTCGGGAAATCCCGCGACCAACATTCCGATCGCCGCAGATGCTTTGGACGCTCTTCGCGACCATGCAATCCGACATAAGATCGATCTCACCGTCGTCGGACCAGACAGCCCGCTCGCCTTGGGTATCGTCGACCACTTTCAGGCGGCAGGTCTCCGAATCTGGGGCCCAACCCGCCGCGCTGCGCAATTCGAGTCTTCCAAGGCGTTTTCCCAACACTTCATGCTGCGTCATCAAATTCCAACTGCCCGGTCCGGCGTTTTTACGGACGCCCTTACGGCACGACGGTTTGCAGCAGAACTCGATGGACGATGTGCGGTCAAAGCCGATGGGTTGGCTCTTGGCAAAGGAGTTTTACTGACTCAGAGCGTCTCGGAGGCTGAAAAAGCGGTGGATGATATGATGCTCCATGGCAGCTTTGGAGAAGCTGGTTCACGGGTGGTCATTCAGGAACTCCTTGAGGGTATCGAGATCTCACTCCACGCGCTATGCGATGGAAAAACTGCCCGCCTATTTCCCACAGCCCAAGATCACAAGCGAATCTCAGACGGCGATCAGGGACTCAATACTGGAGGCATGGGAGCGTACTCCCCGGCTCCGTTCCTCAATGATGCCGACCTAGAGCAGGTTGGGCAGGCGATCCTAGGCCCCTGGTTAGAGGGTTGCGCCCAAGAGGGTATCGATTTCAGAGGCCTACTGTACCCAGGAGTCATGCTGACTGCTTCAGGCCCCAAAGTCCTGGAATTCAATGCCCGGTTCGGAGATCCGGAGACTCAGTCTTACTTACCTCGACTGGAGAACGACCTCGTGGAATTGCTTTGTGCAAGTATCGATGGAACTCTAGATAAGATTCCCATCCAATGGTCTCCCCTCAGCAGTATTTGCGTGGTGATCGCCAGCGCAGGCTATCCGGGACCCAGTCCCAAGGGAGATCCAATCCATGGACTAAAAGACCTGACGGGTCATCCCAACCTTGAAGTCTTTCACGCGGGTACGGCGCTCAAAGATGGCGAAGTAGTGACGGCTGGTGGACGCGTACTAGGAGTCACAGCCTGGGCCGAAACACTGCACGAAGCCAGGCAGGCAGCCTACACAGCGTGCGATCGCATCTGCTTCGATGGAATGCAGTTCCGACGCGACATCGGAGCCAAGGGTCTGCGCCACTGACCAGACCCCTCTCCAAGCATCTGGACCGGCAACCTCTCTCAGAATCAGCCGATTCCGAGACCCCGGCGCAGAAAGGAATATTAGACACCCCGACACTGATTGGTGCTCCTCCTCAATGTGGGAAACGAGCAATGGGACTACAACCTGTTTCCGCCTGTCCACAGTCGGTCGCAACCTATACCTAGCCTGTCCCTCAAACGGTTCTCTCAAACGGTTCTTAGCCTGTCCCCCAAACGGACCACCCCTCAAACGGACCTTAAGGTTTTGGTGGCGCGTTCCGATAACACTGAAAGCCCTCCGTAGCGGATCTCACCGCTGAACGGAAGAAGTCCAGAGGCCGAATGCCAAATATCTTCGAAGGTGCCCATCTTTCCGATAACGCCAAGGTGTTAGGCAACGCCATGGTCTTCGGCAATTGCCGCATTTTCGGCAATTCCCGAATCTATGGGGATGCTCAGATCTACGAGGATGCGTATGTCTCAGGAAATGCTCTGATTTATGCCGACGGCCGGGTTTACGGCACCTCTCGAATCTATGGCGAAGCACAGGTCGCCGGTCAGTCCAGGGTTTACGGAGACGCGCGAATATTCGGTAGCGGCTTTATTCACGGACAGGCCCAAATTCAAGGCACTGCTCAAGTCAGCGGAAGCGCGCAGATCTTTGGCTCGGCCCAGATCCTCGGAGATGCATCTGTCACAGGGAATGCGCGAATTTACGGGAACGCCCGAATTTCAGGAGATTCGCGGGTCTATGGCGATGTCCAAATCCGAGGGTTCGCTCTGATTGAAAGCAGCCAACACTGGTTTTCCTTCACCCAAGGCAATGAGACTATGAGCGTCTACCGCTCATCACGCCCGGGTGGTTTCGAGATCAACATTGAGGGGCAGGAGGCCTCGATCGATCTCCTAGATGAAGATCTGGGGCGTTTCGTGCAGAAAACGATCGATTCCAACTTCGACTTGCTCCAAAAAAAAGTCACGAACTCTTCGTCGCTCAGACGCTGAATCCGCCACCTCAAAAGAACCCGAGACGATATGATCGATCGCCAGGTTCTCGGACCCTCATTTCACGGCGATGGGGTTGTTACCGACACCAGCGATACGGAGGCGATCCGGGCTTTTTCCTCAAGCTCCTCTCGATCAATCAGTAATGTCATGCCCGCCTCAAACGCCAAAACACGAATTCCGTTTTGTGAACAGATCTCTATGGTTTGGGGTCCGATACAGGGGATGTCGAATCTCAAATCATGACCTGCCCGGGCAAGCTTGACCGCCACCGCGCCTCCAGATTTTCCAGCCAGCTTCCCTCCCCGCTCCAAACAGGCATCCGTTCCTTCGAAGCCTTCCACTGCTAGGGTGGTCCCTTCTTTGACGACCACTGTCTGACCAATCTCCAGGCGGGCAATTTCCTTCGCGATCCCGAAACCAAACCGGATGTCCTCATGCGCCTTGGATGGCAGGCTGGCTCCGGCGACATAACCCGGACTTGGCATCCATGACGATAACCAGGGTACCGCGGGAACCAATTCCACTCCATCCTTGGCAAGCTCTTGCCCAATCGCTCCAAACAGGGTGTGAGCATTCTTCTCCTTGAGTCGCAATAAAAGGCTCATAGCTCGGAGATCCGGACGAACATCGAACAAATTCTTGGGGGCTATCTGACCAAGCATCACGCATCGGTTGACACCCCGTGAGGTGAAGGCACGGATCATTCGGGACAATTGGCCTACTTTAACCCAATCGAGCGAGGAGACCTCCTTCTCCAGCGCCGGATCGGTCTCCCCCTCAAAACCAACGGCCACGACGGCCTCACCGCGACGACGGGCCTCTCGGGCGAACAGGAACGGTAGGGACTTGCTTCCGGCAATCAGGCCAATCACGGAGTCAGTCTGCGCAAAAGATCCCCATTGGGAAAGTCAGGGCTCGAAGCGTGGAACGCGTTTCTGAACCGGCCTATGAATAAGCAATCAAGCCTGTCCCTCTTGGGCACCCATTGGACAATCGAGCCTGTCCCCCTTCGACGGACTCCGGGGCCTTTGTAAAGAGGCTCCCCCTCCCTTTTGGGCGGCACCCTCAAAACAGGCATATCCCGGCTCAGGTCGAAGGGATTCCTCTAAATTCGTCCTCCGGCTAAGCGAAGGCTTGGCGGAGCTTCCGGAAACTCTTTGGGACAGCGGTCTCGGACGGTTCCTTACCCTCCATCTCCAGGGAGACCCACCCTCGGAATCCCGCCTCGCGAAGGATTCCCGCAATGCGACGGTAATCGAGGTCGAGGGTGTACCACTCACCTCCGCCAGGATAATCCTTGGCTTGGACCATGACTGTCCGAGGCGCAATCCGACGAAGCCTCTCGTAGGGATTCTCCAGAAAGTTTCCCGTATCCATCAACAAACCGAAATAGGGGGAATCGATGGCTTCGGCTATCCGGAGCATCCCTTCTACGGTTCTAGTCAACCCCCAGTGGTTCTCAACGGCAAGGGTCACGCCTGCAGCGGCTGCATGAGGCAGGCATTTCTCAAGGCACTCGATGCACCATCGGAAACCTTCCTCCTCAGTATATCCCGGAAGTACCGGTTCCTCCCCGCGCGCCTTCATCAGGTCATCGAACGATGCGATGGTATTCCAGCGGCCCGAGTTGATGCGAACACAGGAAACCCCGAGCAAGGCGGCGATATCGATGCACTTGATCGTGTGCTCAACTTGCCGTTGTCGGACAGCCGGATCGGGATCGACAAAATCCTGATGAATGGAGAGGCACACCAGCGAAATACCATATCGGAAGGCATGCTTTTTAAGGTCTGCCAAATAGGCCCGATGCTGTGCAGTGAGCGGTTCCTTTTCGGGAATGTCCATCTGACGATGCAGGATATCTACCCCTTCAGCGCCCAAGGCGGCAGCCCGTTCGATGACCTGATGAATTGTCACTTTGGGATCTCGGAAATGCCAATAGGAGTAGGAGGCAATGGCCAGTCGGATCCGGGGCCCGATCGCCACCGGGGAAGCACCTTGGACCGGGGTGGACATGGCAGAAGCTCCCGCCAAGGCAACAGCGGTGGCACCGGTTGATCCCAGAAAACCACGCCTGGAAATCGCTGAGAGCGAGGGGTTCATATTCCGGAAATTGCCGAGCCTGTCCCTGGAGAGCAATCGGGAATGAAACAAGCTCTTTAGTGTCTCTTAGATAGGGTAAGCCTGTCCCTCGGATTGAGACCTGAAATCGGCTTCCGATGGCCGGTTGCCTGATTTTTTCGCGGCGAACGTGCTCGTCTGAGTCACCTCTGAACACTCAGAACCCTCAGAACCGATGACAGCGATGGAGGCGGAGCGATCCCGAAATGCCCCATCAAACGCACCTAGGAGCCTGTCCCTGAGATCGTCGGACTCCCGGAATCACTACAAAGTCCATCCAGAAAAGGTATTCCACCTCCTCGCTTTCAGATAAGTCTGGGATGGACCCATCCAACCGAACTCTTGACTGCGCCAATAGTCAGCCAGAAGGGGCTTCAACACACCCAATCGCGGGCTCTTTGATAACGAGTACCAGGTGGTGAGAATGCCGATTTATCGGAACACTCTCACCTCTGGGGGGCTGAACCCGGGCGCTTATTCCTTAAGCTGGCGCTTGGCTTTACGGGCCTCGGCCTTCTCGTTGTTCTCGAATTCCCTCTCGGCCACCCGAACACCCGGCAACCTCTGACGTTCCTGATCGGCCACCTCGCCCGCATCGGCCGGCGTCGCCAAAATACTCGGACGGATGAGAATCATCAGCTCAGTGCGTGAACTGCTCTGACTGCGCTTAGAAAACGCGGCCCCGAGGTAAGGAATGTCTTTGAGAAGGGGAACACCCGACTTTTGCTTATCGGTACTGGTGGTGATATATCCGCCCAGCAATACGGCATCCTTGTCGCGCACCGTCACAAATGAACTCGCCGTTCGCGTCTGCGTGGTGGGCGCACTCAGTCCGTTGCCGAGGTCCAGATTAGCACCCAGGTTGTCCACACTTTGTTCAATCTGCATGACCACCAAGTTGTCTGGGGTAATATAGGGAGTGACATCCAACCCCACACCCACCTGTTGGCGAGTAATCGACTGACTATTACCAAAGCTGCCTCCTCCAAAAAAGGAGCCCGACACGAATGGAACCATGGAACCCACAAAGAAACTACCAGGGGTGGCATGGGAGGTAATGACACGTGGGCGCTGGATCACATTAACCCGGGCGTCCGCAGCAATGGCATTGATGGCTATATCCCAATTCTGACCGATCTGAGCAAAGTAAGAGAGCCCTGACCCTGAGGTCGCCGGAATGCCGTTCACGACGTTGGTTCCGACGGCTCCTCCAGTCGATCGTCCCAATTGCTTGAGGAAATCCGAACCCGTGCCCAACGGGGCGCCCGAGGGATTATTGACCACGCCGCCGCCTCGGTTGTTGGCATTGTCTCCAAACTGCGCCGGACGTTGAGCCGCGCTGATGCCGTAATTCCAACCAGCGCTGAGGTTGACCTCCATGATGATGGCTTCAACCAGTACTTGAGGCAGAAGAGTGTCCACCTTCACCAGCACTTGCCGCAGCTTGGCGATGTCTTTCTTGTTGCCGTAAACGATGAGCGAGTTGGATCGCTGATCCGCCGTGATGCTGACTGTCTGCAATAATTCAGAAAGCCCGCCATAGCTCGAGCCACCCCCTGCTCCACCTCGACCCATTGAATTGAATCGATTCTGGAAGCTGCCCGTGTTGACGGCCGATCCCGGTTGGTTGATGCCACCGCCCAACTGCTGACCTCCCTGACGTCCAGTATTGCCCAGGCGACCGCCGCCACCCGACTGGTTCATCCCGCCCAACTGGCCACCGCCACCGAACTGATTGCCGCCCATACCACCCATACCACCCATGCCGCCCATACCTCCGCGGCGTCCACCCATCCCCCCACCCATACCACCAGCGCCGCCGGCACCACCGACGCCGCCACCCGGTGACCCACTCACACCGCCTCCGCTGATGACACTCGTGAGGGTCGCATAGATTTCATCCACCTTGCCGTACTTGATGGGAATAACCTCGAGCTGAAAGTCCTCTTCTACCTCGATGTCGACCTTCGCCAAAATTTCAAGCATCCGCTTCACGTTGATAGCGTAGTCACGCAACACCAGCGTCTTGGTGCTCGCCAAGGCCACGATGCCTTGGGCGTTCTTAGCAAATGGGGTGATAATCGGAACGGCTTCTTCGATGGCCACATGCTTCAGTTGGACCACGTGGGTCACAAACTGGCTGGCTTCAGCATATTGATCGGCCGGCTTGTTCGAAAATTTGGCTCCCTCTTGCAACGCCTGAGCCACCGGCACTGCGGTCACGAACTTCTCGCCCTGAGGAATCATGGTGATGCCGTTGAGGGCTAACACCGTGTCCCACATCTGAACTTCTTCGCTTTCAGTGAGGGTGGTCTGAGTATCGATACTAATCTTAACCTGGGGCAAAGCCTGCGCCCGAAGCACCGTCCGCTGGACCAGAGGACCATAAACTTGGTCCAAAAAGACATTCAGATCCTGATCCTTGAAGACGATCGAATCGCCCGGCTGATTGGTTCCGCGACTCTCACGCAACGCTTTCAATGTGGCGTCGTTCATTGCCTGATCCTCCTCTGAGGGTTGACCGGCAGCAGCAGCCGCCGGCTTGGCCGCCGACTTACCCGCGCCCGCTGAACCGGCCTTAGATCCACCGGCCGCCGAAGAGGCTCCTATCGGCGCAGACGGAGCCGGGGACGCGGGACGTGGGAAGGCTCGCGGCAGGGCCGACGGAAAATTGGTCGATGCGACGACAGCAGGGGCGACCCCGGCGGGCGCAGCAGCATTAGTCGCCTTCCTCAAACGCGACGGAGGCTCAGGGAAGGCCGGGAAGGCCGTGCCAGCGGTCGCCGAAGACGCAGGAGTGGCCGGGGCCACCGTGGTCGCGGGGAAAGTGATGGCCGTCGGGGCCAATGGGGCTCCCGGGGCAGCAGGGGCGGCCGGAGCCTGTCCGCAAAGCCGGCCCGCGGTGATGGCCGCAACGACCGCGAGATGGATGAGACGCGTGTTCACAATCGGTTACTTCTTAGTTGGCGCGTTGGTTCCGGTGACGCGCGACGTGGCTGCTGCGTTGGTGGAAGTCTTGGGCTTGCTGGATGCGGTCGACCCCGGGGCCGATGCAGTGCCGCCCGAGGCCTTGGATCCAAGGCCGGGGGAAGTTGTCTTGGGACTCAAGCCTCCAGAGCTGATGCCTCCAGCACCCAACACTTTGGGTTTTTTCTGGAAACTGGCGACGAACGTCACCGAAGCACTGAGATTTTGGCCGCTGTTGTCGAGGCGCAGCCGACTCATGTCCCGGACACGGATCATCGAATCACTCGAACCCAGCGCGTAGAGGAAATTGACAAACCCGTCCTCCTTCGCCGTCAGGTCCACAATGACGATTTGTTCGTCGAAAAAGTTGGTGTCTTTAGAGGAGCTCATCCGCAACGAAGCCACTTGAGGCGACACACGCCCCAAATTAACTAAATTAGTCGCAGCCGCAGCCGTAATACCCTGCTGGACACGATTGGCCTGTTCCTCGGGGAGTACCTGGCCACCCGCACCTTCCAACTCTTTGAGAAGCTTCTCGTAAGAGGACTTCTTTGAAACCTCCTTAAAGAAAATCTGCTTCTGGCCTTCCTGTTTGGTGCGTTCGCGAACCATCACGTCCCATTCGGCAAAGTAGGGCCAAATGAACCAGTAATTAAACAAGAGGCCCATTACGCACAGGCCCACGATGGCCATGCGTCGCTCCGTTGGAGCCAGATTTAATCGGTCAAACCAGCGAGTCATGGCGATACACCCTCCTCCCGGCGCAATTCCGCCTCAAAAGACCATGACAAAAGGGGGCCGCGCGGTGTCATGGTCGCGGGCTTGACCTCGGAGAACAGGGGCTTGCCCTCAGCGCTCACGGCGCGCAGCAAATCGTTATACCGGGTCACTTCAGCCCGATCTCCCTCCGACGCGTTGCCATTGATAACCAGTGTCCGACCATTCTTGAAATCCAACTGAACAAGGGTCAGCGCCTCGGGCAATTTTTCCACCACGGCATTCCAGCAATCGAGGGCAGCAAAGCGCAAGGCGACCTGCTCCTGAAGCACCCGGACCCGGGCCTTGAGCTGGAGGGTGTTGGTGTACTGCAACGCCATTGAGCGGGTCTCGCCCTGGAGAGTCTCGACCGCGGACTTCTGGTAAGTGAGCACGGCCAGATAGACAAACACGCCGGCCAAATAGGTCGTAGCCAGTGCGGTGAGCCCCTTGACCCACAGCGAATCGACATACTGACGCCGCTGACGAGTTCGAACTTCTTCCGGAATCAGCGATGCCGGGGAAGGCAGCAAAGCATGGCTGGCCGTAAGACGGGCCAAGTCTGGCTCTGCTCCCGGTGGCTCGACCGAGACGGGCCGAGCGCACCACCCCTGAAGCGCTTCGAGGAGAGGGGCCGCCTCAGCTTCGTCGGCAACGACGGTCACGGGCGGCAACGCTGCGAGCCACCCATCCAGCTCGGCCGCCCATGCGGTCCCGTTCAACTGAGCCAACAGCAGCTGCGCCGCACCCTGAACGGGCAGGCGAATCATCGAGACATCCCGAAGCACGCTGTCGGTCCACCATCCCAGAAGTGCCACTTGTTGAGCTCCGGACCCATCGAGCACGATTCGCAGCAACTCTCCCTGCACCGGCTTTGCCAGCAATCGGCGGACCATCGGCAATTCAATCCGATCGACCATGTACCCGCCTTGCTCCAATTTCTCGACGAACGCCTCCACGGCAGATCGGGCGGCGATCGTCACCAACGCCGTTTGCTGCGTGGCGTCCGGATGCGCCACGCTTTCGACGGTCCACACCACCTGGGCCGGCGGCATTGGAGAAAGTTTCTCGAGCTGAAATTCGATCATCCCGGCCAATTCGGCGGGCGCACAGGCCGGGAGTTGGACAGCGCGGAGAAACACCGATTCCGGCGGCATCCAGGCGATGTCCAGACGGGAGCGAATGAGGAGGCGCCAATCCCGCGAGACCACCTTGACCGGCAAGGGCTTGTCTGCGGCGACCTCCCATTGGCCGGCCGGCACCGCGCTGCTCTTGTTGACGGCAAAGTGGTAAAGGTGTCGCTCGCCATTTCGGAGCGACAGCACATTGCAGGCATGGGGAATGGGAGCGGCGTTGCTCATTCCGGAATGCCTCCGTGATTCCCGGCGAGGGTCTTCACATGTTCCTCGTTCTGCGTGACGCGCAGCACCTCTTCGATCGTCGTGACACCCGCCTTCACCTTAGTCCATCCGTCATGACGGAGGGTTCTCATCCCTTGCTTGCGGGCGATGTCTGCCAACGTCGCGGCGGAGACCCGGTTCATGACCAGAGGTCGAATCGTCTCGGTGACCACCAGCAGCTCATGGATGCCGGTGCGTCCCTGATACCCCAACTGACGACATGCCTCACAACCCACTCCCTTACGGAAGACGGTGGAATCAATTTCGTCTTCCGGAAAACCCACCTTGAGGAGGTAATCCCGGTCGACCTTCTGCGGCTGGGAACAACTCTGGCAAATCGTTCGGACGAGGCGCTGGGCCATGATGGCCTCCACCGAGGAAGCCACCAAAAAGGGCTCTATCCCCATGTCGATCAACCGGGTGAAGGCGCTGGCCGCATCGTTGGTGTGCAGGGTGCTGAACACCAAGTGACCCGTTAGCGAGGCACGAATGGCGATCTCGGCGGTCTCGGTGTCGCGAATTTCGCCGACCATGACCACGTTGGGGTCTTGGCGGAGAATGTGGCGCAACCCCACCGCAAAGGTCAGACCGATGTCCGAACGGACCGGAATCTGGTTGATGCCCTTGAGTTCATACTCCACCGGTTCCTCGATGGTGATGATACGCTTGGTGACCGAGTTGATGGTCGAGAGGAATGCGTAGAGGGACGTCGATTTGCCGGACCCGGTGGGCCCGGTCACCAGGATGATGCCGTGTGGCTTGACGATGAGCTCGCGGATCAACGCGTCTTCCTCCGGGGCGAACCCCAGCTTCTCGAGGCTGAAGAAGATCTTGCCGCGCAACAGCAGACGCAGGGAAACCGATTCGCCCCACACCGTCGGCACCGTGGACACGCGGATGTCGATTTCCTCGCCCTTAATGCGGACATTGATGCGACCGTCCTGCGGGAGACGCTTCTCGGCGATGTTCATCCCGGCCATCACCTTGATGCGTGAAATCAGCGCTGCCTGGTAGCGCTTGATTTGGGGAGGCAGAGGCGTCTGATGAAGAATACCGTCGATGCGGTAACGGATGCGCAACTCATCTTCCGACGGCTCGAAATGAATGTCAGTCGCCCGGTCCTTGAAGGCTTCCCAAATGACTTGGTTGACGAACTTGATGACGCTGGCGTCCTGATCATCGCCGGTGATTTCGCGCCCGCCGTCGATCTCTAGTTCAATGGCGTCGTCGTCTTCGGCCATTTCGTCGAGCGTCTCGGCACCGACGCCGTAGTACTTCTTGAGCGCCTTCTCGATCTCACTGCGGGTGGCCAGCGCATAACGAACAGCCCCACCCACATCGAACTGAACACTCGCTAACATGGCCGCGTCGAAGGGATCGGCCGCAGCGACTACCAGCACCCCTGCCTCATCTAAAAAGGGAATGATCGAGAACTGGAAAGCCACCTTGGTGCTGATGCGCTTGCGAACTTCCGGAGCGATGCTGAGCTTGGCCAGGTCGACAAATTCGAGGGACAAGGCTGAAGCCAACTTCTGAAGAAAGGCCTCCTCGGCCAAACCGGCCTCCCGCGCAAAGAACGCCAGTCGGGGCTCGGTTCCGCCACTCTCGACCGATCGCCGCCAAGCCTCCGACCACCGATCGCACTGAGCAGGCGTCAGAAGCCCTGCCTGGTTCAAAATGGATTTCAGTGGCGTGTACGACATGCGAAACGACTTTCCTGCAACAGCGACCGGCAAGAAAAGTTGCGGGAGAAGTTCTAATCCAACGCTGCAAACGCACCTCTGGATAGACCGCCACTGACCGTACCGGCCGATACCGAAACCGAAGAACGCCTCCGAGGAAACGCTTTTCCTGAATTCTTCCTCAGGTTCTGATGCGCCGTAGTTGAACCGCACCTCCAATCTTGATCCCTATCCCGACAGTCGTGGCGCACGGGACGCTTGGATTCTAGCCCGTCGAGCGGGCATTGCCCGGACCGACAAACTCCATCCCCGACGTCCTTCGCATTGGCTACGAGAATCGGAACCCGATCCGGCTGGGGGACAGGCTTCCATCCTGACGGTGTTCCTGACTAACAGGGAATGTCCCTGGCGATGCCTGATGTGCGACTTGTGGCGACACACGCTGGAGGAAACGGTGCCAGTCGGCGCCATTCCAGAGCAGTTGGAGGTGGCTTTGGCCGCGGACCAGGTTGAGCACCCACGTCGAGCCCAATGGTTAAAACTCTACAATGCCGGATCGTTCTTCGATTCCCAGGCCATTCCCGCGGCCGATTGGCCGAAATTGGCCCTCAAGGCACTGTCCTTTGAACGCCTGGTGGTCGAATGCCACCCGAAGCTCATCCGGGAAGACCGAATCCTCCCTTTCCAACGCCTGCTCGGCTCCGGAACACGACTGGAATTGGCCCTGGGTCTGGAAACAGCACACCCAGAGGTTCTTGAACGTCTCAACAAGGGCATCGATCGGGAGTCCTTCCAGCGTTCCGCGCACTGGATCCGGATTCACGACATGGATCTGAGAGTCTTCGTCTTGGTCAAGCCGCCCTTTCTCAACGAATCCGAGGCTCTGGAATGGGCCTGCCGATCCATCGATTTCGCCTTCGACTGCGGTGCGAATACTATTTCGCTCATTCCGACCCGATCGGGCAATGGCGCGTTGGAGTCGTTGTCGGCCCGAGGGGAATTCGCCCCACCGCGTCCGGAAACCTTAGAATCGGCACTGGCGTATGGGATTCAGTTGGGCCGCGGGCGAGTCTTTGCTGATACTTGGGATCTGGAGAAACTTGAACCGGATGCGATCCGTTGCTCCTCACTTCGAGCCCGACTGGAGCACGCAAACCAAGAGCAGCGCATTTAGAGCCCCAACGAAAACTGGGCCAATGGGTGAAGTTCCGACCAATCCCAATTAAAACTCCACAATGGCCGCACCCCAGGTGAGGCCGGCACCAAAAACAACCAGAAGCACGAGGTCTCCCGGTTGGATTCGTCCCTCGCGAACCGCTTCGTCCATAGCGATACCCACACTGGCTGCGCTGGTGTTGCCGTAGCGATCTACATTAACGAAGACCTGCTCGGCGGTGGCGCCCAACCGTTCACCAACGGCACTGAGGATGCGCTGATTGGCCTGATGCGGGATCACGCAGCGAATCTGCTCAATGGATAGGCCGCACCGCTCCAGCACCTCATTCGAAGCCGAGACCATTGCTTGGACCGCGTTCTTGAAGGTCTCCTTGCCATCCATACGCAGGAAGTGCCGCCGATCGGCCACCGACTCTGCCGTCGCCGGACAGGCACTGCCGCCGCCGGGAAGCTCCAGCAAGCTGGCTTTCGAGCCATCCGATCCGAGGCACGTCGTCAGAAGACCGCGGGCGCCCGGCCGATGCTTCAAGATGGCAGCACCAGCACCGTCACCGAAGAGCACGCACGTGTTGCGGTCGGTCCAATCCACCACGGAACTCATCTTTTCGGCACCGATGATGAGCACTGTCTCATGCGCACTGGCCTCGACGAATCGGGCACCAATATCCAAGGCATAAACAAACCCACTGCAGGCGGCCTCAATATCAAACGCCACGGCCCGGTGAGCGCCCAATTTCTGCTGTACCAAGCAGGCGGTGCTTGGGAACGGCATGTCCGGGGTGATGGTGGCGACGATAATCAGGTCGATATCGGCGGCTGTGACCCCGGCGGCAGTCATCGCCCGACGGGCGGCCTCCAGGGCCATGTCCGAAGTTGTTTCGTTGGCTCCAGCGATACGACGCTCGCGGATACCGGTGCGACTGGTGATCCACTCATCCGAAGTCTCCACCATCCGCTCCAGCTCAGCATTGCTCATCACCCGTTCCGGCACATAGGAACCGAGACCCACGATGGAGGCAGAACGAAGCGGTGCGTGATGGGTTCGGGGATGGTTCAAGAGAATCTCTAAATATCAGGGGGTCTGGGTGGGAGTTGCAGGAGTCACCGACACTGTGGAATTGGACACAGGCAAGTCGGGCGAGGTCAATGCAACAGCCGAGGCCGCTTGGGCAATGGCTGAAACCAATGTCTCATTGAGACCCAGCCTTACAAACCGAACCGCCTGACTCATTGCATGATGGACATTCGAGCGTTTGGCACTGCCGTGAATCTTGATCACACACCCGTGGACTCCCAAGAGCGGCGCCCCACCGTAGGCCTCAGGGTTCATCCGTGTACGGATGCCCTGCAATCCCCCACGAGCGATGGCGGCTCCCAGCATTCGCCATGGATTGGCCGTCAACTCCTCGCGCAGCATGGCTCCCACCGCCTTGCCGAGACTTTCGGCCGACTTCAGCACAATATTGCCCACGAACCCATCACAGACACAGACATCCACGCCATCCATGAAGAGGTCGTAGCCTTCACAGTAGCCGGTGGAGTTGAGCCCTGAAGCCCGGATCAAGGGCAACGCCGCGCGGGTCAGGTCCGTTCCCTTGGACTCTTCGGTGCCATTGCTGAGGACACCCACGCGGGGACTCTGCTTTCCCAACATAGCCCGCGAATAGGCCGATCCCATCACCGCGAACTGAAGCAAGTTTTCGGGGGTGCACTCCGGATTAGCTCCGCCATCTACCAAAACCCACGCCCCCGATTTGGAGGGCATGATGCAGGCGATGGTGGGGCGCTCGATGCCCTCCAGTGTTCGCAGACGAATGGTGGCTGCTGCGACGATTCCTCCAGTATTGCCCGAAGAGATCACCGCATCGGCCTTGCCATCCCGAACCAACTCGACGGCCCGGAGGATCGAACAGTCCTTCTTCTTGCGAAGACCTTGGACCGGCTTGTCATCCATGGTCAGCACCTCGGAGGCCGGATGAATTGCTAGGCGCGGATCCGAGCAACCGGTGCTCAGAAGCAATGGCTCCAAAACGGACGGTGGCCCAACCACATAGAGGCGTGAGATTGACGGGTCGGCCGCCAACCCAAGCTTCACGCCCTGGAGGAGTTCCTCCGGACCGTGGTCGCCGCCCATGACGTCCACTGCCAGGCGCATAAGCAAAACGCGCCGGTCCGTCAAAAACGGACACGGCGCGCCTAGAAAACTTAGGCTGCGACGCCGACGTTAATCACCTGGCGACCGTTGTAGAAACCACACTCAGGACAAACCCGGTGAGGTAACGACGGAGAAGCGCACTGGGTGCAGACAGCCAGCTTCGGCAGGGTGAGGACACTGTTGTAGGCTCGGCGCATGCGTTGACGGCTGCGCGACGGTTTGCGTTTCGGGACGCCCATATTCGGTTCGGTTACAATTTCAGATTATCGAGGGCACTCCACGCCGAATTCGGCTCAGCCTGCTCCCTCACTTGCAGTTCGCGGGACTGGCCTTTCGGCTTCAACCCACGACAGTCAGGTCCACACAACGGATTCGTTGGCAGAGAAAGTAAAATGTCCTCTCGGACCGCAGGGGTCAAGTCTGCAAAATCTCCATCCACTGATAGAGCCTCCTCACCCTCTAGTGGTGAGAGGACGGAAAACTCGTCCACTTGCAGCGAAAGCACGAAGGATTTGAGGCATCGGGAACACTCGCAATCCACATGGGTCCGCAGACTTCCGGTCACCAACAAACTTTCGGACTGGCGATCCACCGTCAGCTCGTATTCCACCGGATGCGACAGGCGCATCAATTCATCGTGGAAATCTGGGGCCAGTTCGGATCCCAGAATATCCCCATCGAGTTGGATAGACTCCTTCTCCAAGAGACGAAGATTCACCTTGAGCGACATGGGGATAGGATCGGCAGGTCGAGAGGCGGATGCAACTGGCGGATTGATCCCATGGACCGATAGCGAGAGATCCGGGTACAGAAACGCGGGCGGTCCCGTGTTTCAGGAACCGCCCGCGTTGGAGAATTAAGAACGAAAGCCTCAGGCCTTGCCGGCATCGGCAATACTCACCGGGCGGTAACCGCCGATGGCCTTGAAGTAGAGGAAGAGCAACAGGTAGATCGCAGCCATGGTTGCCGGGATGAACGAGTCGGCCTTGAGGGTCTGACGGTCACCCTGAATGCTCGCTTCCACGACCACCTTTTGTTCGGCGGTCTTGTTGCCAGCGGTCTGAGCGGCCGAGAGCTTCGTACCATCCAAACCATTGGCCGGAGCCAGGAACAGGAAGGTGCTCTGCTTCTCCGCCTTGTAGGTGGAATAAATCGCCGCGTCTTGCTTCTGCAGCGCCTCGCCTGCGAAACGATCCTTGGCATAACCCAGACCTGCGGAGCCGAGCAAACCCGCCGACATCATTCCGACGCCGCCCATGATAGAAATGGCGATCGCACCCGTGCGCGGGAAGCGATCGCTGACCACAGCGAGCATCGTGGGCCAGAAGAAGGTCTTGCCCAACGCATAGACCGACAGCGCGAGGATGGCGCTGATGAAGGTCGTGATACCGCTCACCAAGTTCAAACCAATGCAGGCTAGGACTGCGCAAATGAATAGCAGTCCCACCGGGGAAATCTTGAGGTTTTTCTCAATGAAATGCGCACAAAAGCGTAAGGCGAACATGAATATCGAGGTGTACACGAAGAGGATCTTACCTTCCTTCGGGGTGAGGATGTTGCCGGTAATGTTCTGAATCCATCCGTCGGTTCCCAACTCGACAGCGCCCACGAGTGCGTGGGTCACGAAGAGAACGAAGAGTAACCAAGCTCCGATGGAGAAACCCGTAATGACCGCCACCGCTCCGAGGATCACAGCGCCCATGGCGTAGGAGACCGCCGGAGAAAGCTGAAGGGCGGTCTGGAAGAAAAGAACCAATAGATAGCAGGCAACGGCCGCTCCCAAAATACCGACATCCTTGAGCATTTCGCCCACGCTCAAACCCTTGGCCGAGGCTTCGGACTTCGGGAAGGTCTGGCCCATGAACAGGAATCCGTAGAGCACGGTCGGCACCAAGAACAAGGCCAACTGCACCTTCCAGCTCATGGCATCGGGACCTTCACCGAGGAACCAACCCACCAAACCACCGAGCACCAGACCTGCCGGCCAGCTCGCGTGGAGGATGTTCAAATAGTGGGTGCGGTTCTTGGGGAACAGCGTGGCCACCAGCGGGTTGGCCACCGCCTCCAGTGTTCCATTGGCCAAAGCAAAAATGAAGGTACCCCAGTAGAGGTAGGTAAAGGCGGCTGATTGGGACTGTCCCTTGCTCGCAGCAAAGGTCACGAAGGCTGACAGCACGTGGAAGAGGAATGCAGCGACGACAAGCTTGCCGTACCCGATCTTATCGACCACCACACCGCCGATAATGATGCCGAAGCAGAAGCCGGTGAATCCCGCTCCACCGATGTCACCCAACTGAGCGGCGGTGAAACCGAAATCAGCCGCCCAATTGGCGAGAATGCCGCCACGGATGCCGAAGCCGATACCGGCCGCAAGGATCGCCATGAAGCCTGCAAACAGCAGCCGCTTTGCATTGGGGGCTATGCCCTCGTTACTTCCATTACTCATAGGGGGTACGTGTGTTGATACTGTGTTGAAACAAGTCGGACGTGGAACGGCAGGATTTACCGACACCATCGGCCGCCTGTCCATTCCTTGCTTTGGGTTTCTGCAATTTATCTCTCGAAACCCAGGCCTGGAGACTCTGGATCGGCTCATCAGGCGCAATTCCGCGCCGACTTCACACCGATGGATCCTGAGCTGCGAAACGCTCAGGATTCCGGGGCTAGGTTTTCGGCCACCGGGTTGCTGTAGGCCTTGATCGCCGGGAGAACCCCAGCCAAAGCACCCAGCACCACCAACGCTAGCGGGGCGATGATCAGGACGGGATCCCAGGCCCAGGGATCGAGAACCACACCGGTCTGGGCTCGAATGACAGCCGACACAGCCCCCATGATGAGGGCATACAACCCCCAGGCCAGAACCATCCCGAAGGCCGCAATCGAGGTCGCCTCGAGGATGATGGAAGCGAAAACGAGAATCCGACGCGCACCGAGTGCCCTCAAAATGGCCAAGTCGCGACGTCGGGCGCTCAAAGAATTATAAATGCTGGCCAGCACGGAACCCGCAGCCACCAGCGCCACGAGGTAGGCCACCAACTCCAGGACCTGATCAAACCAACCCATCTTGTCGAACAACTGAGCCAAGACCGTTCCTAGAGGCCAGGCGAAGGTCAACCGGTCACCCTGCTTGTTGTAGAGCATGTCCAACTGCTGGCCCGCCACCGCACTGCGCAGCTTCACCAGCACCGCACTCACATCGCTCGCCGTTGCTGCCGCATGGCCGGACATGTTCTGGAGTCCCGCCAGCGGAATCCAAAGCACTCGGTCAGCGGGAGTGTTGGAGGGTTCCAAAATGCCGGTGACCACGTATTCGTCCTCGTGCTGCTCCTTGGGATTAAAGTTCAGGCCGTGATAGGGCTTGAAAGTGTCACCTGGCTTTAGCCCCAGGCGTTGGGCGACGAAAGATCCCACCACCGCCTCACGATAGCCGTCTTCGAACCAGCGCCCACCGGACACCAACCGGAAGCGCCGCCCCGGTGCCGCCTCGGCCTCGGTGAAGAGGTTGGTCAACGTGCCCACAATGCGATAACCCAGATAATTATCACCCACCGCGATCGGAATCGCCAGAGCCACCGCCCGGTTGGAGGACAGCGTCTGAAAATCGGCAAATGCGACATTCCCTGGCGACGCCTCCAGGTGGAAAAGAGCATTAAGCACCAATTGCAGCTTCGCCCCGCGGGCCCCCAAGACGGCATCCCAAGCGCCGGTTTGCCCGGTGAAGGTCGCCCGGGCCTGGCGTTTGACCACCCAGACCGACATGAGTAATCCGCCAGCCAGAGCCAGAGAAAGCGCCGTCACCACGGTTGAGAGCATATGTTGCCGCAGGCTGCGGCGAACCAAAAGCCACAAGATCACAAGGCCACCTCCGTCCTCGAGGCCTGATTGAGAGTGGCCAGAGATTCCCGGCGAGGAAACGACGCCAGAACGGCCGGATCATGACTGACCAAAAGAAGAGCCGAGCCCTGTTCCGCGCACAATTCCCGGATCAAGGCCAAGGCCTGGGCGGCATTGGTTGGGTCCAGATTACCCGTGGGTTCATCGGCCAAGACCAACTTCGGCCGATTGGCCAAGGCCCGGGCCACGGCCACGCGCTGTTGTTGGCCAGTTGAGAGCTGCCGAGGAAAATAGTCCAGTCGATCACCCAAGCCCACCCGTTCCAACAGCGACCTGGCGCGGACCCGATCGGCACCCGGCCCGAAGGACATACCCAAGAGAACATTCTCCAGACACGTGAAGCCCTGAAGCAAATTGAAGGTCTGGAAAATGTATCCGATCACCGCGGCCCTGTGACGGTCCCGATCCGGTTCCGACAAGGTGGTCATATTTTGACCATCTAAAAGAATGAGACCGGAGTCTCCGGTTAGAATGCCTGCAATGAGGTTCAGAAACGTGGTCTTGCCGGTACCGCTAGGACCACTCAACGCCACCTGCTCTCCCGCATTAAGGCGGAACCCCGGAACATCCACCACCGACAAGAATTCTCCGTACGGTGTTCGGAAGCTTTTCCGAAGGTTTTCGATCTCAAGCAGCGCCATGGACACGAGACAGGCTGCATGGAGCAGTAAAACTTGGCCATCGACTTTTACAAAACGACTTGGAAAGCCGCCTCGGGACAAGGGACAGGCTCTTCGGACAAGGGACAGGCTCTTCGGACAAGGGACAGGCTCTTCGGACAAGGGACAGGCTCTTCGGACAAGGGACAGGCTCTTCGGACAAGGGACAGGCTCCTCGGGACTAGAATGAGGTGCTGGTGAGTGGAAGCGCTAAGAGGGGGCTCAGCCTTTGGGGAACATTCCAGCGGTCCAACCGCCGTCCACCGGCAGCGCGACGCCGGTAATGAAGGCTGCGGCATCAGAGGCTAGAAACAGGGCAGCATTGGCAATTTCCTGAGGCTGTCCCATGCGACCCATGGCCTGGGTCGAAGCCATTTCACGGGCTGCCGCTGCTGGATCCGGATATTCAGCGATGCGGGCCAGAACGAACGGTGTTTCGACCCGTCCCGGACACAGGCAATTGATGCGAACGCCGCTGCGCGCATGGTCGAGGGCCGCGGAGCGTGTGATGCCAACCACCGCGTGTTTGCTGACACTGTAGGCAAAGCGGTCCACCAACCCTTCCAGACCGGCCGTGGAGGCTAGATTGACCACCGACCCGGCCTCGCGTGAAACCATTCCCGGCAACCAGGCTTTCATGGTGTTGAACACCCCACGAACATTGACGCCCATGACGCGATCGAAGTCCGCACCGGTTGTGGTCATGAGGGTTCCCACGTGACCGATGCCAGCATTGCACACCAGGACATCGACCACCGGATGACGGGCTGCAGCAGCCAATACGTCAGACTCTGAAGTCACATCTAGGGCCACAGACTCGGCTTGCCCCCCGGCCTCACGGATCCGCTGTACCGTTGCTTCGCCAGCCTCTACCCGAAGTTCAGCGACAATCACCCGGGCTCCTGCTCGGGCAAAGGTTTCTGCGATGCACTGACCGATGCCGGATCCGGCACCCGTCACTAGAGCAATCTTGCCATCGAGACGAATCATAGGGGGCTTTTGGAGGGGTTTGAAAGCGAGGGAGATTTCGACACAAATCACCCTTCAATGCGAGAAAAAGGCCATTGCAATCGGCGGGTCGGGCCCGACTTTCAGTCCCACCGGGTTGCTTCGGAACTCTGAGCCATAACAAATGGCCGTATCGAAAAGAATCTGATTCAGGGGGGTGGCTACAGGCGGACTATCTGCATCCAGCCTTCCACCCCAAAACATGCTTCGAAGGGCGCAACCGCCGCCTGCGCCATGGCCACGTCCGGAAACAGCGCAAACGTGGTGGAACCGCTCCCCGACATCAGCGCCGCCCAGGCCCCATGCTCCCGAAAAAACTGCTGGTACAACTTCAGAACGGGATACTTGTGCAAGGCCGGAGCCTCTAAGGAGTTGTAAAAATGTCTCCCTGCTTCGGAGAGATCACCCGATCTCAAGGCCCGCTCCAAGGCTTCGACCCGACCCGATCTACCATTCAGCGCCTCTGGATACTGAGCCAGTTCTCGATAGGCCCAGGCTGTGGAAATACCAAACCCCGGATGATACAAAATCATGCCGCGACCGCGGAGTGCCTCAAACGCCGCCATGGGCTCGACCTGTTCTCCGCGACCGGTGGCTTGAGCCGGTTGGTCCTGGAGGAAAAAATTAACATCCGAACCAAGAGTGGCTGCCAATCGATCCACCTGGTCGATTCCTAGCGGTCGCCCTAACAAGTCGTTCATCCCGACGAGTGTTTGGGCGGCATTGGAGCTACCGCCACCCAACCCTGCGGCCAAGGGGATGCGTTTGGTTAAGTGGATTCTAACCCCCTGCCCTGTCCGTTGAGCCTCGACCAAAAATTGCTCAGCAGCCCTCACTACTAGGTTGCTCCGATCGGTCGGTAATTCCGGATGGTCGCAGGTGAAATGAATTCCCGGTTCCGATTCCGTTTCAAAGGTCAACTCATCGCAAAGCGGCACCGGATGAAACAGAGTTTCCAGATCATGGAACCCGTCCGGACGCCGCCCCAGAATATTGAGCAGCAGGTTGACCTTGCAGGGAGAGGATCGAATCAGCGGCATAAAAAAGCGCTCCAGCAGAGTCTGCAGGAGCGCGAAATGAGGTTAAAAGGGGCGACCCATCCAAGGGTAACCCTGAATCATCAGTCGATGACGCGGAAGCGGCTGCCCGGAATCACAGGGGCCACATCGGACGCCTCGAAACCGAGGGAGTTGTCGGTGGCTGTCACGGTGGACTTACCCAGAGCTCCCGGCTTGTAGCTATCCGGATACACCTTGTAGTCCGGCTTGATGTACGGCTCGCTGGGGATCGGGAAGCTTAAGACCTCCACGGCACCCACAACCGTGCGACCAATGGTGCGATTCACACCGCGGACCACGCCCATACTGCCGCCATGCGCGCCACCGAAAAGAGCACCCTGCTCGTAACTGCGCTGGAGTTCACCGAGGCGGAAAGGCTCCGACAAATTGTCGAGGCCACGACCGAGTTTCTGCTCGGCGCTGGTGCATCCGACGAGCACCGCGGCCACGGTCACAAGGAGACTCACTGACTTGAGAAAGGAACGCATAGTGTTGGAAAATGTGGATGAAGGTTATAGGTCGAACAGGTGGGTGCAAGCGCGGACTTCAATCGATGGAAAATCATTGTTCACGGGCGGTCCTCCGGCAACGCCGTCGCCGACTTGGCCGCCTTCCGACCCCACCACCAGGCAATCACCAAGCTGATCTCATAGAGCAGATGGAGCGGCAAGAACAGCAGGAGCATGTTCAAGGGATTGCCATCCGGCGTAATAAAGGCCGCGATCACCAACCCCGCCACCACCCAATAGGAGCGGAACTTGGAGAGCTTGGCGGCGTCCAGGAGGCCGATCTTGACCAACGTCAGAAGGACCAACGGCAACTGGAAGGCGATGCCCATTCCCAGCATGAACCAGCAGACAAAACTAATGTACTCATCGGCTTTCCATTCATCGGCGGCAAAGCCCAGCCAATTGGAGAAACTCACCGTGGTGCTGAGGCAAATCACCAGCAGGACAAAGTAACAGAAGGCCACCCCGAGCAGGAACAGGAAGGTCGCCCACCCGCTCACCTTGTACACGAAGGACTTCTCGTGATGGTGCAGCGCCGGCAAAATGAACTGGGCAATAAAGAACAAGACGAAGGGAATCGAGACGGTGATGCCGCCAAACATAGCGATTTGCATCACCACGCTGAACGCCGTGACCGGTCCCAGCGTCTTGAGTTGCACATCGAAGGAACGTGTCGCGATGGCTGGAGGATTGGTTTCCTCCTGAACTGTCATGACTAAATTTGTGCCGATTTGCCTCGGCCACAATCGGAAGACCGTATCTCGGTTGGTGGCCACCCCTGGGATGCCACTATCTTCCGGAGTCATGCGGGTGAGCACGTTGGTTCCTAGCATGTACACCACCCGACCCTCCGTGGAGTGCCGCATACCCTCGGCCACCATGAGGGGCCACTTAAGGAACTGGATCACCACATTGCTGCCGCTCAAACAAAGGATGAACCCCAGAAACACCGCCACCGCACACTTGATGAGGGTCCAACGCAAATCCTCAAGGTGCTCCAAAAAGGTCTTCACCGGCCCACCACCCTCCGACTCCGAGTCAGAATCCAACGAATCGGAACTTGGGGGCAGCGAGGGGGTCAGGGTGTAATCAGGATCGTCAGCCATGCGCGCTCAAATCGGGCCATCCGGACAAACTGTAACTTGGGACTGAAGGAAGCCCGCCCACGTCACCGTGTCTACCGAGGTCCGTCTCCGCCCCGGAAACGGCCAGACATCAGATGATTGAGCAAAGGGGCCTTCCATCACGGCCCTAAATCAGGCCTTGGGGCTGTGGGAAATGATGTCGGAGGGCGGCCGCACCGGCGGTGTCGACGAGGACGGCGGCGTGGACGGGCGCTCTGGCTCATCCATCACGCGTTGCACCTCATCTTGGACATCCTTGGAAGCCTTCTTAAATTCACGAATGCCGGTGCCCACACCCTTCATCAGTTCAGGGACCTTCTTGGCACCGAAGAGGACCAAAACCACGATGGCGATCCACATGATTTCGGTTCCGCCAATAAACGCCAATATTGAAGTCTCCATAGGATTTCCGTTCACTTGTTCTGAAATCTAGGCCCTACCCCTCGCCCGCACAAGCTCACAAACACTCAAGAACGTTCCAGCAGCGGCTCATCGAACCACCCAAAAAAGAGGGGAGGGTTACTTCGCCCCAGCACCCGAGAAGACGGCTGGGACGGTCAGCAGGAGAATTTTGAGATCGAGCCAGATGGACCAATTGTCGATGTAGTGGAGGTCGAGGCGGACCCACTCCTTGAAATCGGTCACGTTGTTTCGTCCGCTCACTTGCCAGAGACAGGTCAGGCCTGGCTTTACGCTCAGGCGACGCCGATGGGCCATGTCATCGAAACGTGCTACCTCGTCCACTGGCAATGGGCGTGGGCCCACCAGACTCATCTCTCCGCGGAAAACATTCCAAAGCTGCGGCAGCTCGTCGACCGACCACTTGCGCAAGAACCGACCAATGGGAGTCACTCGAGGATCATTGGTGACCTTAAACACCGGCCCGCTCATCTCGTTGAGCTTGGCCAGCTCGTGCTTGAGCTGCTCGGCGTTGGTTACCATCGTCCGAAACTTCAACATGGTGAACGGATGCCCATTAAGCCCAGCCCGCCGCTGCCTGAAGAGCACCGGTCCCGGAGACGACAGTCGCACCGCCAAGGCCGCCATCAGGAACAACGGTGAGGTGACCACTAAGAGCGCCAGCGAGCCCAGAAAATCGATCGCCCCTTTGGCCATGGACTGCCATGTCTGGTCGGGACCCGTCCGAAAAACCAGCACGGGATGCCCCGCCAATTCGTCCACGGTGGTCTGCGAAACCCGGGTCTGGAAAAAATCGGCATGTAGCCAGACCTCGACACCCTCCAGTTCGCAGACCTGGATAATTTTCTCGATCTGGCCGAAGAGAAACTGTTTAGGGGCCACCAAAACGGCATTGGCCGCGTGCGAGTGCAACAAATCCGTCAGCACCGAGACAGAGAACTGGCCTGGGTCGAGGCGGGCAGCTACGGAGATCTCTCCCCGAGCATTCTGCTTCAACGCCTCATCGAGCCGGTTCATTTCGCGGTCGCCGCCAATCAAAATAACCCGACGGCGCGCTTCCTGACCCGCCATTCGAGACCGGATCCAAAGACGCATGAGTTCTTCTTTGAAGACCATCGCGCTGACGATCATCGGCAAGAATAGTGAGACTACGCCTCGCGCGACCTCTTGCTTGGTGAAAAACATCGCAACGATAATCGCCAACGAGACCCATGCCGACCCGCGGAGTATCTGAGCCAAGGATTGCCGCCGGGACGCTAGAACCGCACGGTGATAGAACCCTTGCAACTCGAGCAATGGGGGGGTCAACGGCACCACCACCAGCAGCAACCACTGGTACTTATGAAAACCACCGATAACCGCATCAGGATCCAGCTGAGGCAGCGAGCGGATGAAATGAGCCATCCAGAAGACCCCACCAAACAACGTCGCATCGATAAGTGCGTGGACCTTGTTGAGGAGTTGGCGCTGACGGAGCAACATGCGGGGGCGTTACGGATAACCTTCAAAACCAACTTTGTTAAGTGAATGTTGAGTCACGCCAACTCGGCACGCAGGCCGAGGGACAGACAATTCCATCCGGTGCAACGCTTTACTCCTTGGCAGGCCTGATCCAGTTCCTAGCGTCCGGGCTGCGATGATTGCAACACCAGCGATTCTTTGGTCCCGCTTCCAACGTCATTATCTCGATTGTCCCGCCATCGGGCTGGGTCTGGACATTAGCCGAGTTCCCTTTCCGGATGATTTTCACTCCAAGATGGAGCGACCGATCCAGAAAGCCTTGAGCGCCATGGCGGAACTGGAGCGGGGAGCCATCGCCAACCCCGACGAACAGCGGATGGTTGGCCATTATTGGCTGCGAAACCCGGCGCTGGCTCCGACGCCGGCCCTCTCCCAGGCCATCGAATCCACCCTAGAGGCGATCCAAACCTTCACCGCACAGGTTCATCGCGGGGAACTCAGCGGGACCTCAGGTCCGTTCCAGAACGTGCTGGTCATCGGGATTGGAGGATCGGCACTCGGTCCCCAATTCGTCGCCAAAGCCCTGGGGCATTCGCGTTCCGACAAGCTCACCCCCTATTTTTTCGACAACACCGATCCCGATGGCATGGACCAGGTCCTCGCCACCCTAGCAGGCAAGCTGGGGCAAACCCTGGCTCTGGTCATCTCCAAGTCCGGTGGCACCCCGGAAACCCGCAATGGAATGGTCGAGGCACGTGCCGCTTACGAGCGGGCGGGTCTGCGCTTCGCGGCGCATGCAGTGGCCATCACGGGAGAAGGCAGCGCCCTCCACAAGACAGCCATCGCCGATGGTTGGATCCAAACCTTCCCGATGTGGGACTGGGTGGGTGGACGCACCAGCGAATTGAGCGCGGTAGGGCTGTTGCCTGCCGCGTTGCAGGGCTTGGATATCCAGGGACTTCTCGCTGGAGCCAAGGCCTGCGACGAAGCCACCCGCAATCCGGTCGTTCGTGACAATCCGGCCGCGCAACTCGCACTGATGTGGTATTTCCTTGGAGAAGGCCGCGGCACCAAAGACATGGTGGTGCTGCCCTACAAAGACCGCTTCGAACTCTTCTCCAAGTACCTCCAGCAACTCGTCATGGAATCGTTGGGCAAGGAACTGGACCTGGATGGAAAGGTCGTCCACCAAGGACTGGCTGTGTACGGAAACAAAGGGTCAACCGACCAGCATGCCTATGTGCAGCAATTGCGGGATGGCGTGGCCAACTTCTTCGCCGTGTTTATCGAAGTTCTGAAGGACCGAGACGGGGCTAGCCTCGAGGTGGAGTCAGGAGCCACCAGCGGTGACTTCCTGAGTGGGTTCTTCCTGGGCACGCGATCTGCCCTCTACGAGTCGGGCCGCGCAAGCCTCACCCTCACCGTCCCGGACGCTTCGGCGTTCACAGTGGGAATGCTCATCGCCCTGTTCGAGCGGGCCGTGGGACTCTACGCATCGATGATCCACATCAACGCCTACCACCAACCCGGCGTCGAGGCGGGCAAGAAGGCCGCCGCCAGCGTGCTGGGACTTCAGCGTCAAGCCGTGGCTCACCTGGCCGCCCACCCGGAGAAGGCCTATTCGGCCGATGCACTGGCCACCGCGGTAGGACAGCCCGACGCCGCCGAGATGGTCTTCAAAATCTGCACCCACTTGGCCGCGAACCATCGGGGGGTCAAGAACGCCTCCGACACGGGCCTGAAAGCAACTTTCCAGGCGCTGTAAACACCCAACCCAATGCGGTCCCCGGGCTCATAATCACGATCGCGATCTGCACTTGTCCAGAGCTCGACCCGATTCCAGCCTACCCACGAAAATTTCAATGAAACCTCTGATGATCATTGGGGCGCTGCTCTTCGCCCTCACCTTCCCTGCCATGCCTGACACCACCGCATCTTCCAAAAACCACGGTCACCTCCGCCACGTTGTTGCCTTCAAGTTCAAGGACACCGCCAGCCCCGCGGAGGTGAAGAAGGTCGAGACAGCCTTCCGCGCTCTGAAATCGAAGATCCCCCAAATCGGCACCCTCGAAGCGGGCACCAACAACAGCCCTGAGAATCTCAACAAGGGCTGCACTCACGGCTGGATCCTGACCTTCACTTCCGAGAAGGACCGCGACGCCTACCTCGTTCATCCGGACCATCAGGAATTCGGCAAACTGGTGCGACCACTGGTGGCCGATGTGTTCGTGATAGATTTTTGGGCGAAGTGAGTTCGCTCCGGGGTGGATCCGAAAATCAGTCCCTCTGCCGCCATGCGTTGTTTTGTTACCGGTGCCTCCGGTTTTGTCGGAGCCAACTTGGTCCATGCACTGAATGCCCGCGGGCATTCGGTCCGAGCGCTGCTGCGCCCGGGGGCGGATGTCCGAGGGCTCGTTGGCAGCGATTACGAAACGGTTCCCGGGGACCTCACCAACGATATACCCACCCTCGCCCGGGCGATGTCCGGGTGTGACTGGTGCTTCCACGTGGCCGCGAGCTATTCGCTGTGGTTGCCCGATTATGCGCCCATGTTCCGAGCTAATGTCGACGGCACCCGGAACATCCTGAGCGCGGCCCATCAGGCCGGATGCTCCCGCATCGTTTACACCAGCACCGTCGGCTGCATCGGGCTGCCAAAGCCCAGCCCCGACGGTACCATCGTTCCGACCGATGAATCCACGCCGGTCAGCGAGTCTCAGATGTCCAATCCCTACAAGCTCTCCAAATGGCGAGCCGAGGTGGTGGCCCGAGAACTCGCTGCGGCCGGCCTGCCAGTGGTCATCGTCAACCCCAGCGCCCCGATCGGACCGCGGGATGTAAAACCCACTCCCACCGGACAGGTGATCGTCGATTTCCTCCGCCGAGCGATGCCCGCTTACCTGGACACCGGACTCAACTGGGTTCATGTGCAAGATGTCGTCGCAGGTCATATCCTGGCCGCGGAGAAGGGACGGGTGGGAGAGCGCTACATTCTGGGGCATGCCCAGGGAAATTGGACCATGAAAGAGGCGCTCGATACCCTTTCCGGGCTAACAGGCATCCCTGCCCCGCGATTCCAGGTGCCCCACGCCGTGGCTTTGGGTGCGGCGCATGTAGACGAGTGGATCGCCCGTTGGACCGGAAAACCTCCCAAGGCACCGCTGGCCGGGGTTCGCATGGCTGCCTACAAAATGTGGTTCAACCCCGCCAAAGCCATCCAAGAACTCGGGTTGCCACAAACTCCGCCCGAGCAGGCCCTGACCGATGCCGTGGAATGGTTTCGAACCCACGGTCACGCACCAGGATCTGGGTGCGTCTAGGGTTTCCCCGAAATTGTGGTCGGCGAAGTGGAGCGGGTCGGGGGCGACGGGGACATGGGACTGAGGTGCTGGACATCCAGGCGATCGCACGCCCAGAGCACACCACGCGTCACCAGATCTAGATAGCGTTCGTCGCTCACGGTCTCGTTGAAATGCCCCAAAGACGTGCTGAACACCCGGGTAGATCCGTAGCGATTGACCCAAGTGATGGCGCAGTCGTCGTCACCCTGAACCCCGCGTTGAAGCACGGTGGCTGAGGGAAACACCTTCACGTTGTTGTAGAGTTCCTCGTTGCCGGTCAGCCAATCCTGCCAACCCAGTCCCCGAATGATGGGGTGCTGGTTCTCCACCGTGCGAATCAAGATGGGTGTGGCCTTGCCATGCTTCATGGAGCGAAGGCCTAAGTATTCCTGCCAAAGATCGCCGGGCGCGGCGCGGTAGCTATGAACGGCACAATGCAAGTTCACTCCCGGCAGGCCAGTCCGGTGTGGGGCGAGAATTTGCGAAATCCAGTTAGTGTCGGCGACCGCACCGAAACACTCGTCATGGATCACCACATCGTAGCCCTTAGCCCAGTCGCGGTTTGCGTACAGAGGAATCTGACTCTCTTTCGAGACACCCCCTTGCTGAACCGTGTCGACGATCACCCGGGCCCGAGCCTCGATGCCTCGTTTGAGGACATCTTTCTGGACCGGGTAGTCATGACAACATCCCCCACAGACCAGCAACGCACGAAGCGGACGCGACTCAGCGGCGGACACCTCAACCGTCAGTCCCAGCATCCAGAAACAGTGGAGCAGCCACCCCAGTCGGTATTGATTTTTCATAAGCATGCCACCCACCTCGGCGCTTCTGGGTCAAAACGGAAACCTTCGGATTGGATCAGTCCAGCTTGCGGACCCAGATGTTGCGATAGCGCACTGGATTGCCGTGGTCTTGAAGGAGCAGCGGCCCCGTGGGAGTCGCCCCAGAAAACTTGGCCGAAACCGAGGCATCACCTTGGATTGGAATATGGTCCTGAACCAGCACGCCGTTATGCAGCACCGTGAACGAGCCCGGTTGAACCTTACCCTCGGCTCCCGGCGTGGGCGGATGGAACACAATGTCGTACGTTTGCCACTCACCGGGCTTACGGGAGGTATTCACCAAGGGTGCATTGTGGCCATAAAACGAGGCTGCCTGACCGTTAAAATAGGTTTTGTTCTGATGGGAATCGAGCACCTGGATCTCGTAGCGCCCCTGAAAGTAGACACCGCTGTTGCCCCTTCCCTGTCCTTCACCCTTCACTACAGCGGGTGAGGCCCATTCCAGATGCAGCTGGATTGCGCCGAATTCCTGGCGGCTCATCAAGCCCTTGCCGTGCACCTCCATGTGGCCGTTCTCTAGCTTCCACTTCGGCTCGCTACCATCGTCACTCTTCCAGGCAGAGAGATCCTTGCCATCGAACAGCACCACCGCATCTGACGGGGGCGAACCGGCGGTTCCTGGCGTAACAAGCGCCGGTTCTCGGTCACCGGCGGGAGCGGCGGCAAAGGATACGAGTGCCAAGGAGGCAGCGGCGATTCGAAGCAGACGGATTGCACGAGTTTTCATGAGGGTCGATCACTGGGTGGGCGTTGTTCTGAATCCTTGCGGGAAGCGCTTCTCGGTCAAGGATTCCTCAAAAGTTTCAACAACTCCTGAAGTTTGGCCTTTGAACCCGACTCAGAGACTTTGATAACACTTTGCAACCGTGAGTGCCTTTGCGCCCAGCCTGTTACTGCTCATCCCCGCCTACAACGAGGAGAACCGTATCGGGCCCGTCTTGGAAGACTACGCCGACTACTTCGGCCAGCATTACGCCGGCAAGTTTCGTCTGGTCGTCGTGCTCAATGGGTGTCGAGACAACACCTTGGGAGTGGTTCAACAGGCTGAACAACGTCATCCCTGCATCACACACAGTGAATTTACCGGTGCCATCGGCAAAGGAGGGGCCCTCATTGAAGGACTCAAGCTGGCGCCCTTGGCGGACCTCATCGGCTACGTAGATGCCGACGGCGCAACACCGCCCAAAGCCTTCCACGACCTGGTGCGTTCATTGGAAACACCCTCTGTTGCCTGCGCCATCGCCTCCCGCTGGATTCCGGGAGCCATCGTGCATCATTTCCAACCGGAGAACCGTCGATTCGCCAGCCGACTGTTCCATCTCTTTGTCGAACTCTTCTTCAGGATGCGCATCTTGGACACCCAATGTGGGGCCAAGGTCATACGCCGCCATGCCGTCGAGATCATCCATGAGCGTCTCACATTAGCGGACCTCGCTTTCGACGTGAACCTGCTCTACTCACTCAAGCAGGCAGGATTTGCGATCCGGGAAGTCGCGACAGAGTGGTCCGACAAGAGTGGCTCCAAGGTGGTTTTTAATCTACGGACAAGCCTCAACATGCTGCTGTCCTTGATCCGCCTGAGGCTGATTTACTCACCATTTTACCGATGGCTCGGACCACTCCGTCCCGTAGAGGCTTGGCTCTATACTCAACTGCGGGCCCCGCAACCAATTTGGCACGACAAGCACACCGGTGCAGGGGCCCAGGCGGGAGCGGAACCAAAACCAGATCCCACAACCTCGCGATCAGAGTGAGCGGGCGGGATCTGTGGCCGAACCGAGAAGTTTGTCAGACTCCCGGCTGAGGAATCGCTCGACAGCTTCAAACTTGGCCACATTCTCGGGCTTCAAAGCCATCAGAGCACGATGGGCATCCAGACAGCACTTCAGGACCTCTGCTTTTGAAGCAGCTTCAAGGACAACCGAATCCGTTTTCGGCAACGATTCGCGCAAGAGATCGGCGGTCAGCACGGAAACTTGATCGAGGACCCCATGATCCTCCAGACCATCGAGAATGCGTTGTGGAGCCTCATACAAAGTAAAGGATGCTCCACCTGCCCCCACCAAGCGGGACAGCGTGCCCGAGAAACCACTATCCATCATCAAGGCTCGTGATAAATCCAGCACCACACTACGAACCCCTTGATCCTTCAGCCGAACAACGAGTTTTTCGAACGCGGGAGCTGATTCAGCAGCAGCCCGACCCTCGAGACGAACAAACGCCTGAGGGCCATCCAGACCCACTGAGATGGAGCAACCTGGCAACGGCACGGCGTTACTATCTGCGTCGAGAATTTGGGGGTCAAGACATGGTCGAGCCAACGACCTCAGTCGGTACTTGTCAGCACCGTTTCGAAAACCACGGGATTTTACCGTTTTGAAAACGGCACCCTCTCAGCCTTGTAGTGGCATTTTTTCACCAACGAACGTCGGTGTTTCTTCCTTCTGTTGAGGCTATGAAGGTGTTCGAGACCAGCCAACCGATGAAGAGCGATGTGCAGTCCACTGCAAGTCATGAGCAAAG
>Ga0209597_1000324_pt1 | contig 32004 bp, 30 predicted proteins | sample M_140625_MF_Meta_FD_187316 | JGI IMG/M metagenome (GOLD analysis project Ga0209597, IMG submission 187316) | Freshwater microbial communities from Lake Montjoie, Canada to study carbon cycling - M_140625_MF_MetaG (SPAdes) (version 2) | ecosystem: Environmental > Aquatic > Freshwater > Lake... | reverse complement strand
AGCAAGGTGGCTGCCTCGGCCGCCGTCTCCACACCCTCCGCCACCGTGGCCAGGCCCAGCCCCTCCGCCAGGCCGACCAGGGCCTGGGCCAACCGCAAACTCTTGAGGTCGCCATTGCCGATCGCACTTGTGAAGGAGCGATCGAGCTTGATGCCGTGGATCGGCAGATCGCGCAGGTGGCTGATCGAGGAGAAGCCGGTGCCGAAGTCGTCGATCCACCAGCGCACGCCCAGGTCCGCCAGGCGGTCGATCAACTCCCGCACCCCCGCTGACAGCGTGAAGAGGTCGGTTTCGGTGATCTCCAGATGGAGGCGTTCGGGGCGAACGGCGGCCTCCTGAAGCCATTGGCTCACCCGATCGGCCAGATCGGGGTGGCTGAGGGTGACGGGGGTGACATTGGCCGCCACAAAACAATCGGCAGGCAGGGAAGCCAGGGCAGCGATGCTGCGGCGCAGCACCCGCAGATCGATCTCGACCGCCAGGTTGCTGCGGAGGGCGGTGGGCAGGAAGGTGTCAGGCATCGTGACGCGGCCATCGCCTCGCACCCAGCGCACCAGGGCCTCGTAACCGCAGAGCTCGCCGCTGGCCAGATCCACCACGGGCATGAACCACGCCTCAAAGGCATCGGCTTCCAGGGCCTCTCGGATCTCGGCCTGCAATGCCAGGGCACGGCGAGGTTCCTCGGAGACCTGCTGATCAGCCAACACGCAACGATCCCGACCCTGGGCGGCCGCCTGTCGCATGGCCAGGCTGGAATCGCGGAGCAGCTCATCGGCGCTCTGGCCGGGCTCAGCGAGGGCCAGACCGATGCTCACCGTGGGTTCGAGCACCTGGGCCTCGAAGGGGATCGAGCCCTTGCAGGCCAAGCGCAGCCGCTCCGCCATGACGCCGGCCTCGGCCTTGCTCGTGCAGCCGCCCAGCAGCACCAGAAAGGTGTCGCCGGTGCCGCGGGCCACCAGATCGGGCGCCTCCACAACCCCGGAGAGTCGGGCAGCGAGGGTGGCGATCAGCCGGTCACCGGCCCGGTGGGTGAGGGCATCGTTCACCTGGGAGAGGCGATCAATGCCGATGCTGAGCAGCGCAAGGGCACCGGCCCCAGCCTCGGGCCGCTCCAGCCGTTCCTCCAACCGGGCGATCAGCACACTCCAGCTGGCCAGGCCGCTGAGGGGATCGGTGCGCAGGGCTTGCTCAAGCTGGCGCCGCAGCTCCACCTCCACCCCGATGTCCCGCCAGCGGGTCACCACACCGGCCGCCGGATTCCGGGGAGCGAGGGGCCGGGCCGTGACCTCCATCCAGCGGCTCTCCCCCTCCGCAGGGAGCAGCCGCACGGCGATGGGGGCCGGCAGGCCTGCCGCCGCATCCGCCATGAGCGTCAGAACGGCGGGGCGATCGGCTGGAGCGATCAGCTCCACCAGGGCACGGCCCTCGAGAAGTTCCGGTTGGAAGCCGAGCTGGGACTGCACCGCCGGCGAGATCCAGGTGATCCGGCCGGCCTGGTCCTGGAGACAGACCACCTCACTGGTGGTGTCCGCCAAAAGCCTCAGGTGCGGGGCGGAATTGGGCTCAGAGACCGTGAAGACCTGATGGGCGGCGACATCGGCGGGCGGGGAAGGAATGCCACTCGGATCGGGGTCCTGCGATGTCACTGATGCCGATACTCCACAACCCGTTGTTGTCTGCTGCAATTTTGCCTCAGAGTTGGATGGTTGCAGGCGGAACTGCAGGAACTCGCAGCCGATCGGCGGCTCCAGGTTCCGAGGGGATGAAGCCTCAACGATCAGCGCTTCCTGTCGTGAACACCGCCCGACCAACGAATCCGCGCCTGCACGAAGAGGATCCAGGAGATCAACTCCACTGGCGTTCCCCTTCGTGCATCTGAGCATCGGCTGCCAGCTTGACCTTCGCTGCGAGTCGGCCACCCCCCTGCTGGCCCTGGTTCATCCCCACGCCAGCCTGGTGCCGGATCTGGTGGCACCGGAGCGCCTGGCGTTGAACCCCGATCGCACCTATGAGGTGCTGGCCGACCAAAGCGGCAGCCGCTGGTGTCGCCTGTTGGCTCGCGCCGGCACCACCCGCCTCCACTACGCCGCCACGATCCACTGCCCAGACAGCTGCGATCCCGTGCTGCCTGCCGTGGGCGCCTGCCCGGTCGAGGCCCTGCCGATCAACACCTACCGCTTCCTCAACGCCAGCACCTACTGCGACACGGCCACCCTGATGGAACTGGCCTGGAGCACCTTCGCGGGAATTCAGCGCGGCTGGCCCCTGGTGCAGGCCATCTGCGACTGGGTGCAGGGGCGCATTCGCTTCGACTACAAAGCGGTGCACCCCCACAAGCGGGCCAGCGATGCCCTCGCCGAGGGCGCCGGTGTCTGCCGCGACTACGCCCACCTGGCGATCAGCCTCTGCCGCTGCCTGAACATCCCCGCCCGCTACTGCACCGGCTACCTCGGTTATACCGGCATTCCAGCGGCCGAGGCCCCGGTGGATTTCTCCGCCTGGTTCGAGGTGTTCCTGGCCGATCGCTGGTATGTGTTCGATGCGCGGCACAACATCCCCCGCTGCGGGCGGGTGTTGATCGCCCGTGGGCGCGACGCCGCCGATGTGCCGTTCCTGCGGACCTTCGGCGCCCACCAGCTCGACGGCTTCACGGTGATCACCGAGGAGATCCCGCTGGCAGCCTCCGGGAAGCCGGCCCACCAGACCGAGCCGCTCCTGGCGAACGCCGGCAAGCTCAGCTGATCCGCTACACCATCATTTTTATGTAGCGACCGTGGCATCACGGGACCCCAACGGTTGTGTTGGCTTAATAAGAGTGATCTCCCCAGCCGCCCGAGCCACCGATGCCAACCCCAGCCCGCCTCCAGGCCCTCCAGACGATTCTCCAACGGCCTGCCACGGCGGTTGAGCCGGCGGAGCCCCTGGAAAAGATCTGGGCCAGCGATGTCTTCGGCCTGGAATCCATGCGCTCAGCGCTGCCCAAAGGGGTATTCCGTTCGATCCAGCGCTCGATCCGCGAAGGCAGCAAGCTCGACCCTTCGGTGGCCGACGTGGTGGCCCAGGCGATGAAGGACTGGGCCAGCGCCAAGGGCGCCCTGTATTACGCCCACGTTTTTTATCCCCTCACCAACCTCACCGCCGAGAAGCACGACGGCTTCATCGCGCCCCAGTCCGACGGCACGGCAATCGCCGAGTTCTCCGGCAAGTTGCTGGTGCAGGGTGAGCCCGACGGCTCCTCCTTCCCCAACGGCGGCCTGCGCACCACCTTCGAGGCCCGCGGCTACACGGCCTGGGATGTCACCAGCCCCGCCTGGCTGATGCGCACCCCCAACGGCGTGACGCTCTGCATCCCCACCGTGTTCGTGAGCTGGACCGGCGAGGCACTCGACAAGAAGACGCCGCTGCTGCGCTCCAACGCCGCGATGAACAAGCAAGCCCACCGGCTGCTCAGGCTGCTCGGCGAAACCGAGATCGCCCCGGTGAACTCCAGCTGCGGCGCCGAGCAGGAGTACTTCCTGATCGATTCCAGCTACACCGCCCTGCGGCCCGATCTGCTGCTGGCCGGTCGCACCCTGTTTGGCGCTGCGCCGGCCAAGGGGCAGCAGTTCGACGACCACTATTTCGGGGCCATCCCGGAGCGGGTGCAGGTGTTCATGCAGGACGTGGAGGCCCAGCTCTACCGGCTCGGCATCCCGGCCAAGACCCGCCACAACGAGGTGGCGCCCGGCCAGTTCGAGATCGCTCCCTACTTCGAGGCCGCGAACGTGGCCACCGACCACCAGCAGCTCACGATGACCGTGCTGCGCAGTACGGCCAAGAAGCATGGCCTTACCTGCCTGCTGCATGAGAAGCCCTTCGCCGGCGTCAACGGCAGCGGCAAGCACGTGAACTGGTCAATCGGCAATGCCACCCAGGGCAACCTGCTCGATCCCGGCAAGACGCCCCACGCCAACCTGCAGTTCCTGATCTTCTGCGCGGCGGTGATCCGCGGGGTGCACCGCTTCGGCCCCCTGATGCGGGCCGTGATCGCCACCGCCAGCAACGACCACCGTCTCGGTGCCAACGAGGCACCTCCGGCGATCATCTCGGTGTACCTCGGCAGCCAGCTGGAGGATGTGTTCAACCAGATCCGCAGCGGCCGTCTGGAGGGTTCCGCCGAGGCCGCGCTGATGTCCCTCGGGGTCGACACCCTGCCGGAACTGAACAAGGATCCCGGCGATCGCAACCGCACCTCCCCCTTCGCCTTCACCGGCAATCGCTTCGAGTTCCGGGCAGTGGGCTCCGGACAATCGGTGGCGGGCCCGCTGGTGGCACTCAACACCATCCTCGCCGATTCGCTCCAGTGGATCGGCGATCGGCTGGAGGAGCAGATGAACAACGGGGTTCCCCTCCAGGAGGCCGCCTTCGCCGTGATGAAGCGCACCATGGACGAGCACGGCGCCGTGGTCTTCGGCGGTGACGGTTATTCGAGTGAATGGCACCGCATGGCCGTGGAGGAGCGGGGCCTGGAGAACCTGCGCACCAGTGCCGATGCTCTCCCGGTGCTGGAACGCCCCGAGATCCGGGATCTGTTCGAGCGGCAGGGGGTTCTCACACCCGTGGAGCTCGAGAGCCGCTTCGAGGTGTATGCCGAGCAATACATCCTCGCCATCGAGGTGGAGGCACGGCTGGCGCTGCGCATCGCCCGCACCCAGATCTACCCGGTGGTGATGGAGAGCCTCGAGCGCCTGGCCCGTTCCCTGCGGGATCAGGAGGCGATCGGTCTCCAGCCCGACCGCAGCCTGGCCGCGTCGATCGCCACCCTCAACAGCCAGCTGGTGCAGCGGTGTGGGGCCCTGGAGGAGGCCCTCACCCATCCCCCCCACGACACCCATGGCCACATGCACCACTGCTCAGGCACCCTGATGTCGCTGATCGGCAGCCTGCGGGAGGCGGTGGATGGCCTCGAGACCCTGGTGGATGACGCCCTCTGGCCCCTGCCCACCTACCAGGAGCTGCTGTTCGTGCGCTGAGGCGCCGCCAGGCCCAGGCCGGGCCGGCCGACCCAGGGGTCGCCCCGGCCCCGGTGCTCTCGCAACACCTAGCTGGTCGGGCGGGGGGCCCGGAACAGCCCCACATCCACGCCGAGGTGCTGATCCGGGCGGCCGGTGATCAGCAGGGCCGTGCGCTGGCGGGTGGCGATCTGCCACATCCACTTGCTGAACAGGGCGATGCGGTTCTCCGTGTCCGGAATGAAGGCGAGGTGGGCCAAGGCCCACACCACCCAGCCCGCCAGCCCTGTGAGATGCACACCGCGCAGATCGGCCACGGCATACCAGGGCCCGATCACGGCCATGCTGCCGAGATCCAGCCAGCGGAAGGGCTGGATCGTCTGGCCGCGGAGGCGCGCCAGGAGGTCGCGGGCGACCCACCCCCCGGCTTGCACCGCCGGACCCGCCATGCCCGGCAGGGGGCTGCCATCGGGAGTGTGCGCGTAGGAGCAGAGATCACCGACCGCCCGGATCTCGGGATGGCCGGGAACCGAGAAGTCCGGCTCCACGACCAGCCGCCCGCTGCGGTCCACCGGACAACCGGCGTGTCCGTTCAACAGCCGGCCCAGTCGGGAGGCCCGCACCCCGGCGGTCCAGCAGATCGTGGCCGCCTCCAGCTCGATCTCGCCGGCCGCTCCACTGAGCCAGACACGCCCCGGGGCGATCCCCTCCACCTTGAGGCCCAGCCGCAGGTCCACCCCGGCGGCCCGCAGATAGGCGGCGGCGGCCTCGGAGAGGACCGGCGCCATGGTGGGCAGCACCCGATCCACCGGATCCACCAGTACCACCCGGCAGTCCTCGAGGCGCAGCTGCTTGAAATCGCGCCCCGCGGCCCTCTGCATCAGCTCGATCAGGGATCCGGCCAGCTCGCAGCCGGCAGGACCGGCCCCCACCACCACCACGGTTTGCAGGAAAGCCCGCTTGCTGGGATCGCCGGTCTGTTCGGCCTCCTCAAGGGCCATCAGCAGCCGCCGGCGGATCTCATCGGCGTGCTCGAGGATCTTCATCGGTGGGGCCAGCGAGCGCCACTCCTCCCGGCCGAAATAGGTACTGCCCGATCCGGTGGCCAGGATCAGCTGGTCGTAGCCGAGGTGCTGGCCGTTGAGCACCACCTGGGAGGCCTCGGGATCGATGTCGACCACCTCCCCCAGCAGGATCTGGATGTTGGGGGCCTCACCCACCATCTGCCGCAGCGGTGAAGCCACATCCGCCTCGGACACCAGACCGGAGGCCACCTGATAAAGGAGGGGCTGAAACAGGTTGAAATTGCGTTTATCGATCAAGGTGACCCGCACCGGCTGACGGGCCAGGGCATGGCAGATCTTGAGCCCCGCGAAGCCGCCCCCCACCACCACCACGTGGGGCCAGGTGGCCATCACCTCCGCGGGCGGTTCGAGCTCCAGAAAAAACCGTTCCATGGGCTGGCCTCAGCCGCCACAGCATCAACCTTATGGAGAATCGGCTAGCCGCTGGGTAACGGTTCCAACGGATATCGGGACATCGGTGTTGGCCGGGCGCCAGAGGAGCCCTGGGCGGAGTCGCGCCGCCCCCGGATCTCCACATTTCTGCAGTTGCGGCCACAGCATGTGCCGTCCCAATGTGTGAGCGACTGACCACTCCCTCGCCTGCATGCTCCCCTGGCTGCTGGCCGCCGTGACCCTGGCGGCCGTTGCGCTCACAGCTCCCTCCCTGGGGCGTTATCTGTTCGATGTGTTTGACGATCGGCCCCAGCCGTCCTGGGACCGCATGCTGAATCCGATCGAAGCCGGCCTGCTGCGCTGGATCGGTGCCAACGGCCGTAGCGCCGACTCCGCCATGGGCTACCTGATGCCCTTGCTGATCAGCAATGCCCTGTTCGGGGCCCTGGCGCTGACGCTGCTGCTGGTTCAACCGCCGTGGTTGAACCCGCTGGGGCTTGGCGGCCTGCGCTGGGACCTGGCGCTCCACACCGCGATCTCCTTCCTCACCAACACCGATCAGCAGCACCTGGTTCCTGAGCAAAGCCTGGGGAACCTGGCCCAGCTGGGGGCCCTGCAATTTCTGATGTTTGTGTCAGCCGCCACCGGCCTGGCGGTGGGCTTCGCGGTGATCCGCGGCTTCAGTGGCCGGCCGATTGGCAACTTCTATCGCGACCTGCTGCGCGCTCTCACCCGGGTGTTGATCCCGGCTTCGCTGTTGCTGGCGCTGTTCTTCCTGGTGTGCGGCGTACCGATGACGCTGGCCCCGCCCCTGGAGATCGCCACCCTGGAGGGTGGCAGGCAGCTGCTGCCTCGGGGTCCGATCGCTCTGTTCGAGGCGATCAAGCAGCTGGGCGAGAACGGCGGCGGTTTTGTGAGCGCTAACTCGGCCCACCCCTACGAGAACCCCACCCTGCTTACCAACCTGGTGAGCACCTGGGCCATGTTGATCATCCCGGCGGCCACGATCGATGCCTTCGGGCGCTTCGTGGGCAACCGCCGCCAGAGCAATCTGCTGCTGGCTCTCCTGTTCACTCTGCTGGTGATCGGCACCGTGGTGGCCATGGCGGCCGAGCAAGCCGGCAACCCGCTACTCGAGCGCTGGCTCAGCGGCGGCAACCAGCAGGGGAAGGAACTGCGCTTCGGAGCAGGGCTCACCGGCTTCTGGTCGGTGGTGACCACCGGCACGATGACTGGGGCGGTGAACGGTGCAATGGATGCGGCCATGCCGCTGACGATCCTCACCGCCCTGTTCAACCTGTTTCTGCAGGTGGTGTTCGGCGGCCAGGGCACCGGCGTCGCCTATCTGCTGGTGTTCCTGCTGTTGGCGGTGTTTCTGACCGGTCTGATGGTGGGCCGCACGCCTGAATTCCTGGGCCGCAAGGTGGAGAAGCCCCAGGTGGTGTGGGCCAGCCTGATCCTGTTGATCCACCCGGTGTTCGTGCTCATCCCGGCTGCCCTCACCCTGGCGGGTGGCTCGGCGCTGGCTGGCATCAGCCATCCGGGCTCCCATGGCATCAGCCAGGTGGTGTACGAATACGCCTCGGCGGCGGCCAACAACGGCAGCGGCCTGGAGGGCCTCGGCGATGGCACCCCCTGGTGGAACCTCACCACCAGCGTGAGCCTGCTGGGCGGCCGCTTTCTGCCGATGGCGGCCCTGCTGGCCCTGGCCGAGGGATTCCGCCGCAAACCGACCCTCGAGCCAAGCCCTGGCACCCTGCGCACCGACACCGGCCTGTTCACCGCTGTCACGGCGGTGGTGCTGGTGATCCTCGGTGCCCTTACGTTCTTCCCGGTGCTGGCCCTGGGGCCCATCGCCGAAGCCCTCACCCTCACCACCTGAAGCCGCCGCCATGACGACAACAGCGCGTATTCAGTTCCCCCGCATGCCGCGGGGCCCCCGCCAGGAGAGGCGCTACACCGAGCGGCCCCGCCAGCAGGGTTTGGTGCAGAGGGCGATTCTGGAGGCGTTCCGCAAGCTGGATCCCCGGCTGTCGGTATCCAATCCGGTGATGTTCGTGGTGTGGTGCGGCACCGTGCTCTGCCTCCTGCTCACCCTGGAACCGCGCCTGTTCGATGCCAAGGCCACAGGGGCGGAGCGGGGCTTCAACGCCCTGATCAGCCTCACGCTCCTGGCCACCCTGCTGTTCGCCAATTTTGCCGAAGCCCTGGCTGAAGGCCGGGGCAAGGCCCAGGCCGATGCCCTACGCCGCACCCAGGCCCGGACTCAGGCGCGGCGCCAGCTGGCCGATGGCTCCATCGAACTGGTGGACTCCTCCACCCTGAGCAGGGGCGATCTGGTGCTGGTTCAGGGCGGTGATGTGATCCCCGCCGATGGCGAGGTGATCGCCGGGGTGGCCTCGGTGGATGAATCGGCCATCACCGGTGAATCGGCTCCCGTGCTCAAGGAGGCCGGATCCGATGTGGCGGGCTCGGTGACCGGTGGCACCCGCATCCTTTCCGACCAGCTCACCCTGCGGATCAGCGCCGATCCGGGCAAGGGCTTCATCGACCGCATGATCGCCCTGGTGGAGGGGGCCGAGCGCAGCAAAACACCGAATGAGATCGCCCTCACCGTGCTGTTGGCGGTACTCACCCAGGTGTTCCTGATCGCCGTGGCTACCCTCTCGCCGGTGGCCGGTTTTCTCAATCAGGCCCCCTCGGTGGTCACCCTGGTGGCCCTGCTGGTGGCGTTGATTCCCACCACGATCGGCGGCCTGCTCAGCGCCATCGGCATCGCCGGCATGGACCGGGTGGCCCAGTTCAACGTGATCGCCACCTCCGGGCGTGCCGTGGAGGCCTGCGGCGATGTGAACACCCTCATCCTCGACAAAACCGGCACGATCACGCTCGGCAACCGCCTGGCCGAGGAGTTCCTGCCGGTGGGCGGCCACAGCATCGCGGAACTGGCGGCGGTGGCCCTGGGGGCGAGTTGCTTCGATCAAACGCCGGAGGGGCGCTCGATCGTGCGGCTGGCCGAGAAACTGGGTGCTGTGTTGCCCTTCGCTGCCGCCAGCGCTAGCGGCATCGATTTCTCGGCCCGAACCCGCATGAGCGGAACGGACACGCCCGAGGGGTTGGAATTCCGCAAGGGGGCCGTCGATGCCATCAAGGGATTCGTGCGGTCCCGCGGTGGCACGGTGCCCGAGGGGCTCGATGGCCAATTCGAGCAGGTGTCGCGGCTGGGGGGAACGCCCCTGGCGGTGTGCCGGGGCGGCGAGGTGTTCGGTGTGATCTACCTCAAGGACATCATCAAACCGGGCATCCGCGAGCGTTTCGATCAGCTGCGCCGCATGGGCATCCGCACCGTGATGCTCACCGGCGACAACCCGATCACCGCCAGTGTGATCGCCCGCGAAGCGGGCGTGGATGACTTCATCGCCGAAGCCACTCCCGAGGACAAGATCGCCGTGATTCAGCAGGAGCAGAAGCTCGGAAAGATGGTGGCGATGACCGGCGATGGCTCCAACGACGCCCCGGCCCTGGCCCAGGCCAATGTGGGCGTGGCGATGAACTCCGGCACCCAGGCCGCCAAGGAGGCGGCCAACATGGTGGATCTCGATAGCGATCCCACCAAGCTGATCGACATCGTGACGATCGGCAAGCAACTGCTGATCACCCGCGGGGCGCTTACCACCTTCTCGATCGCCAACGACATCGCCAAATATTTCGCGATCCTGCCGGCCCTGTTTGCCGGAGCTGGCCTGGAGGCGCTGAACGTGATGGGGCTGGCCTCACCACAATCGGCAATTCTTTCTGCAATGGTGTTCAACGCCTTGATCATTCCCGCCCTGGTTCCCCTGGCCCTCAAGGGCGTGCAGTTCCGGCCGCTGAGCGCCGAACAGTTGCTCAGGCGCAATCTCCTGGTGTTCGGCCTCGGGGGCGTGGTGTCTCCTTTTGTGGGCATCAAGCTGATCGATCTGGCACTCGGCGCCCTGCGGCTGGTCTGACTCCTGCTTGCTGCTCCTCGATCCCCGTTCCCCGCGACCCCTGTTTTCTGCAATCCATGGCCCGCATGCTGCCCATCCGCTTCTGGCTGCCACTACTGATCGTTGCCGGCACCCTCGTCGTCGCCCCTCAGTTGCGCCACAGCCAACCACCACTCCAGAGCCACACCCTGGCCCTGCTCCTGTGCGGCACCGTGGCCCTATCGGGCTACCTGTTCGCCGTGATCGCCCAACCGGAGAAGTTCTGATGTCCGCCGCCGCCCAACTGTTCCGGGGATTACGCCTCACCCTGGTGCTCTGGTTGCTCACCGTGGTGGTGATCACCCTGCCCATGCTCGGGCTGGCCCGGCTGGTTGCCCCCGATGCGGCCAGCGGCAGCCTGCTCCGCATCGGGGGCCGGGTGGTGGGCTCGCGCCTGATCGGTCAGAGCTTCAGCTCGGCGCGCTACCTGCAGGGCCGCCCGGCCGGTGCCCCCAACCTCGCCGCCAGCAATCCTGAGCTGGCGACCCGGGTGGCCGCCGCCGCCAGCCGCTGGCAGAGCACTGGGGTGGCCCATCCCGCACCCGATCTCCTGCAGGATTCCGCCTCCGGCGTCGATCCGCACATCAGCCTGGCGGCTGCGCGCCAGCAACTGCCCCGCCTGGCCCGCGAACGGGGGCTCCCGCTCAAGGCTCTGGAGCGCCTGCTGAGCCAGCACCAGGAGGGTCCCCTGGAGTTACAGGCCATCGAGCCGGTGGTGAATGTGCTGAGGTTCAACCTTGCGCTGGATCTGCTCACCGATGGCTCCGCCATCCGCACGCCAACGCCGTGATCCGCTCCACCCACCGGCGCGGGCGCCATAAGGTGTTCATGGGCATGGCGCCTGGCGTGGGCAAGACCTGCCGCATGCTCCAAGAGGGCAAAGAGGCGCTGCGGGAGGGCACCGATGTGGTGATCGGCCTGTTGGAGACCCACCGCCGTCAGGACACCATCCGCGAGGCTGAAGGCCTGGAGCAAATACCACGCAAGCGCCTCCTCTACCAGGGGGTGGACCTCGAAGAGATGGATGTGGCCGCGGTGCTGGCCCGCCATCCACAACTGGTTCTTGTCGACGAGTTGGCCCACACCAACGTGCCCGGGAGCGAGCGGGAGAAGCGCTGGCAGGACGTGGAGATGCTCTTGCTCTCCGGCATCGATGTCTATTCGACCCTCAACATCCAGCACCTGGAGAGCCTGAACGATCTGGTCGCCGAGCTCACCGGCGTGGTGGTGCGCGAGCGCATCCCCAACCGCGTGCTGGAGCACGCCGATGAGGTCGTGCTGGTGGATGTGACACCGGAGACGCTGCAGGAGCGGCTCAAGGAGGGAAAGATCTACGCGCCTGAAAAGGTGGGACAGGCCCTGACCAACTTCTTCCAGCGGCGCCATCTGGTGGCCCTGCGGGAGCTGTCGCTGCGGGAAGTCGCCGATCGCGTCGATAACGACATCCTCCCTTCGATCACGCCCCTGCGTGAGCGGGTGTTGGTCTGCCTTGGCCACCACTACACCAGCAAGCGCCTGTTGCGCCGTGCCGCCCGACTGGCCGCCGCCATGGATGCACCGCTGCTGATGTTGACCGTGCAGGATCCCAACCGCTTTCTCAGCCGCGAAGAATCATTGATCCAGGAGGAATGCCGCCAGCTGTGCGACGACGTGGGTGGGACCTTCCTGCGCGAGGAAAGCGCCGAGATCCTTCCCACGATCGCCCGCGTGGCCCAGGAACACCGGATCACCCAGATCGTGCTGGGCCAAACGATGCGTTCTCGCCTCAAGGCCCTGTTTCGCCGGCCACTTTCGGAGCGGTTGCAGCACGAGCTGCGAGGCCAAAGCATCGATCTCCACCTGATTTCCGATGGGATCCCGACACAAGCCCAGGATGACCACTTGGCGTGACGATTGCGAAAGCATCGAGCCCAGTCGTGTGCGTCCCAGCGCACCCCCACCCAGTCATGGAGGTTTCTGCTGATCTGCTGCACATTCACGCTGCTCAATCTGCTGGTGCCGTTGCCGGTGAACCAGAACGTCGCCTCCGACCAGGCAAGCCACCGAATGACTATCAATAGAAATATGCCGATCGACGGCGTTGCATGCGCCAGAAACCAAACCGGCCAAACCAGCCAGCTTGATTCTGGTGGGCCGCGGGCTTCAATGGATCGAACGTCCAGGAGATTCGGCAGAATTCAGTATAGTTCACCCAGTTAGGGCAGTCATTCCTCAAGCCTTTGCAGAATGTCTCCAGTTCTTGCCGGCTGCTTGCGCCAACGGTATAAGGGCCGCTCTTCTTGATGTCCCGATAAAAAAGGGGATCGGTCAACGTCAGCTTCGCGTAGTATCCGTAGGTGTACAGCGCAACCTCGTCCCTGATGATGTTGCTGTTCATCATGTAATAGATCTCCTCCATGAAGCCAGCAAAACTTTCCTTGTCAGCCATTGTCAGGCCTTGTATTTCGTCGCTGCACCGTGGGGTGTCCTTGTTGGGTCTGTGAAGCCACGTGATGACCTTCTGGATTTTGTCGTTTTCATCAAAGCGCCGGCTCATCTCGTAAAACTTCTCATATCGACGAATCGCGTTGGCGTCAATAAACTCCAGTACTGCCTGTACGAGGGCGAGCAGGGCAACGATTGTGCCGGCGGCAGTAAGAAGATTCGCTATGGATTCCATCGATGTAACGGCGAGCGGGCGGCGCTGGCCGCAGGGACTATGTCTTTTCAGTGTTCAAATGTAGCGATGGTCTGCCGTTGTTTCCAGTCTCTCCCCGCTAGCGATGATTCCTGGGCATCTGCACAAGGAGCGGGCCCTGGCGCAGGTGGAGATGGCGTTGGCATCGCTGATGGTGGGGGCCAGTTGGTGGGATCAGAAGGCCACGGAAGCGCTGCAACGATCAAATTCCTACCAGGCCAATGCCGCGCGGAACCCAAGCCAAAGGCTGAACGGCCTCACCCAACGCGAACGGGACGTGCTGGCCTGCTTAGCGGCTGGTGATAGCAATCGGGCCATCGCCGAGCAGCTTGGGATCGGGGAAGGTACGGTGCGCAGCCATGTGCATGTGCTGCTGCAAAAGCTGGAGGTCAGCAACCGCACCCAGGCGGCGCTGCTTTGGCTGGCCGCGGGGGCGAGGCTGTAGCCCGCGCACCACAGCAAAGCCCAGAGCGTGGGTGTGATCCCTTCCCTGATCTGCCGGGCTGGCTTCTCAACAGCCTGTAAAAGTCCACGCTGCAAAAGCTGACTTCCACCGATGGCTCCCGCCGAACCTCTCTCGCCACGATTGATCGATGGTGCTGAAGCCGCACCGGCCACCGTGCTGCTGGCCCATGGGGCCGGGGCGCCGATGGACAGCCCCTTCATGGCGGCCATCGCCAGCGGACTGGCCGAGGCGGGCTGGCGGGTGGTTCGCTTTGAGTTCCCCTACATGGCCCGGATGCGGGAGACGGGCCGCCGCCAGGGGCCCGACCGGATGCAGGTATTGCAAGAAGAGTTCCGCCGGCAGGTGCAACTGGAAAAGTCCGCCTGGCCCGATCGAGCGCTGTTGATCGGTGGCAAGTCGATGGGGGGACGCGTGGCCAGCCTGCTGCTGGATGCGTTGGCCAGCAGCGATGGGGTACGCGGCTGTTTGTGCCTGGGCTATCCCTTCCACCCGCCCGGGAAGCCCCTGAACCTCCGCACCGAGCACCTAGCCTCCCTGCAGACGCCGACCCTGATCCTGCAGGGGGAGCGCGATAGCTTCGGGAACCGGGTGGAGGTGGAGAGCTATGCCCTCTCGCCGCAACTGCAGCTCCGCTGGATCGCCAACGGGGACCACAGCTTCAAGCCCACCAAAAGCTCGGGCCTCAGCGAGGCTGGAAACTGGGCCGAGGCAGTGGCCTTGGGCGATCAATTCCTGCGGGAGCAGATCTGCGGCTGAGGGCAGGCCTTCGAGGAGAGAAAAGTGGCTGGATCGTGACCATCCTGGCCATGCGCCTGGTCGCTCTGCTGCACATTGAGCTGCCCCAGCCCCAATCAACGCCCGATTTACCCGAGCGGAGGACCGAGCGGGACCGCCATCGATACGTTGAACTCAGCTCCCACTGCTGGCTGATTGAACGGCAACGCCACGAACAGCTCCACGCCAACCCAGAGCCAGGGCCTGCGCCGTTGGGCCAATCACGCCTTGCAGCTGCTTCGCCGCACCCCGCCGTTGGTGTTCGCCATGGCGGTTCTAGGGCTCGGGCTCACCACCGCCAGCGCCGTCCTGGTGAAGGGAATCCGCAAGGCCAACGACACGATCAGCGTGACCGGCGCCAGCACCGAGCGGATCCGCAGCGACCACGCCGACTGGACCGTGGAAGTGAGCCAGAGCGGACCCACCCAGCAGGCCTCCTACACCGGCTTGCAACCGGCGATCGAAAACACCAGCGCCTTCCTGCGCATCGCCGGCATCAAACCCGAGGAGATGCAGAGCGGCTCGGTGAAGAGTGAGAAGCAGGAAAACCGCGATCCCCGCAGCGGCGAGTTGCGCAACACCAGCTGGACCAGCCGGAAGGAGATCCGGATCAGCAGCCCCGATGTCGACCGCATCGCCGCCATTGCCGCCCGCAGCGGTGAGCTGATCGGCCAGGGGGTGCCGCTCACGATCAACGAGCCCGCCTACACCTATACCCAGCTGGCCGGCAAGCGGGTCGACATGCTCGCCAAGGCCACCGCCGATGCCCGGGGCCGGGCCCGGGCGATCGCCTCCGAGGCCGGCGCCCGCATCGGCGCAATCACCAACGCCGACACCGGCATCTTCCAGATCACCGCACCCAACTCCACCGAGACCTCCGACAGCGGAAGCTACGACACCCGCACGATCGACAAGGACATCACCGCCGTGATTGGCGTGAGCTTCCGGGTGGAATGAGGGCACGGCCTCCAGTCCTGGAGTGGGAGGTTCGCCACGAATCGAGGCCTCACGCGCCAACGGGCTGAATCAATCGCTGATCTCTCGCATGTCATCGCTGATCTCCCGCACGTCCACCCTGTCGGTGCGGCCGTACATCGCAAGGCGCTTCTGCAGCTTGCTCGCCTCCTCATCGGTGCGCGTGCAGGCAAATCCATAGCGGGCCCGCACCCGCTCCGAGGCTTCCCGTAAGGCCGCAAGCCCCTTCTGCTCCAGTTCAGCGATGCTGAGGCTGTCACCAGGCCGAAGGAATTCGTAGACGACGGTGGAAGGCGAATAGAAACGGCTGGCTTCACCATCGGGCCAGTGGAGCTCGAGCATCACTTCAGGCATGGGTCATGTCGCGATTAACACAGGGGCTACGGGCTTGCCACTGCGCCGAATCCCGTGAGCGAAGTTGAGCCATCCCAGAGTTGATGGGTTTGGTCGGATCGCCGCAGACTTCACACCGGTGCCATCGGCCTCGAAGCAACCAATCGCTGCACAGATCAAGTTGTCGTGAGCCGCAACCACCTCCTTCAGAGAGGACAAGCGGCAGGAGGAGACAGCGAACAAAAAACCGAAGCTCGGAAAACAGCTGAGCCAGGCGAGTTCATCGATCTCCGCTGGACGTGGAATGGCATCAAGATCGATCGTGATCCCCAAACCACAGGCCTCCGCAAACATCACCGCCGTGCCGACAAGGCCGCCCATGCTGATGTCCTTGGCGGCGCTGGCGATTCCTGCTTGCGCGAGCCTGGGAAGCAGGGCCAACTGGGATTGCAATCGCGATGGTTCAGCGGAGGTGGCCGCATCCCAGAAGGGATAGTGCCGATAAAAACGGCCATCGCCATCGATGAGCAGCACCAGGAGATCTCCGTTCTGGGCCGCTCGCGCCGAGAGAACGGGCCCATCGGCGACGCCGAGCACGGCAACGGAGAGGGCTGAGTAGGGGCTTTGGCTATTGGTGTGGCCTCCCACCATCGGGATCGAGAACTTGTCACAGGCGAAGCGCATGCCTTCAAGGAGTGGTGCAACGGCTCGCTCCCCCGCACTCCAAACGCTGTTCACCAGCGCCAGGGGGCGGCCTCCCATGGCAGCGATATCGCTCAAGTTCACCAGCACCCCGCTCCAGCCGGCAAACCAGGGGTCGTCACTCACAAGCTCAGGGTGCATGCCTTCACAGGCCAGCAGCAAGGCACCGTCCTGGGCTGGCAGCACGGCAGCGTCATCCCCCAGACGACTAGCCAATCCCAGTTCAGCGAAGGGATGATGGCTAAAGACAGCAGCTGGCGCCTGAATATCGCGCTTGGCATGGAGGCCATTCAACGCTCTGAGCCGTTCGACAAGGGCGGTGAGCTCGAGGGCGCTCATGCAACCTTCAACGCGTAGGGTCGTCGCTCCGTCGCTGGCTGGTAGTAGCTGAGATCAGCCTCCATCAGGTGATGGCGAATGCCCTTGATCTCCAATTCATCGATGGATGACCAGTGCAGGCGTTGGAAGAAACGAACATTCTGAATCTGCACAGTGGCCAGGAAGCGGTCGCAACCCCAGCCGTGGGCGGTGGTAACCGCCTTCCAGATCAGGCCTTTGCCGATCTGGTTATGACGGCGGAAGTCACGATGGACGCCGAGGCGGCCTTCCCGCCTCAACGCTTCAGTTGGATGCCCGTGAGTACCGCAACGCCGCTTCCTTGCCGGAAGGCCCTGTTCTTGTGGTGGGAAGTGGCCAATCGGGTTCCCAGATCGCTGAGGATTTATTCCTTGATGGACGTGAGGTGCATTTGAGTGTTGGATCTGCGCCCCGATCACCCAGGCGTTACCGCGGCAAGGATGTGGTGGACTGGCTAGATCGCATGGGGTACTACTCCATGCCCATTGCGGATCACCCCGATCCCCGCGCTGTGCGCTCCAAGACCAATCACTACCTCACCGGCCGTGATGGAGGTCGTGAGATTGATCTGCGGGCCCGTGCTGCTGAGGGCATGCATCTGCATGGACGGTTGCAGGCCATCACGGCGGAGTGCATCAGCTTTGATGATGATCTAGCGGCCAATCTCGATCAGGCCGATGCTGTGTACTGCCGAATCCGTAGCAGCATTGACAGCTGGATTGCTAAGGAGGGCATTGACGCCAAGCAAGAAGCCCCCTATTCGCCCTGTTGGCAACCGGGCCCTGGCAAGGATCCAGGCCTCGATCTCAACAGCCGGCCCCTTGCCGCAGTGATTTGGTGCACTGGCTATCGCAGTGATTTCAGTTGGATCGATGTTCCAGTCTTTGATGGTTCCGGCCAACCAGCCCATGACCGGGGGATGACCCAGAGCCCGGGCCTCTATTTCCTCGGCTTGCCATGGCTCCACACCTGGGGCTCAGGCCGGTTCTGCGGTGTCGCCAACGACGCCGACTATCTGGCGAGCATGATCACCCAGCGTCTGCAGCGGCGCGATGCCAGCCAGGAACGCCTGGAGTGCACAGCGTTGCTGGGTTCCTGAGGCTCGGAACAAGGAAAGGATCATCAGCCTGCGCCTACTCCTGCTGCACCAAGGGATTAAGCACCCGCCAGGCCATGCCTGTCGCTCATGGAGCCTCAGCGGGATCCTGCAGGAGGGGAAACAGCCTGGGCGCCCCAAGGATCAGCAACCAGACGACACCGAAGGCAGCGGCCGCAACCCATTCCTGCCGCAGCAGGGCCACCACGGCGATCGTGCTGGCGGTGACACGCACGGCCCGCACCGCAAAGCGAATCAGGGAGAGCTTGCGATCCTGCGGCAGATCGGTCGGCGAGGGCACTGGGGCGGGATCGTCAACAGCCATGGCAATCACTCCTGGCTGTCCATGATGGCCGCCGGATCACCCCACCATCGCTGGCAGCGGGCAGAGCAGCGGCATCGGTTGGCGGATCGTGCGCCAGTCGCCGTTACTGGTGCTCACCTCAAGGCCGATGGAGGCCTGCCCGTCATGGATCTCGAGTCCATCAAGCCAGCCGATCGCCTCCCCGATCGCCTCCTCAATCGATTCGTAGAGGCCATCGAGGTGGGGATGGGGCTGGAAGAAGGCATCAATCAGCCGGTAGGCCCGACTCGCCTGGCGGCGAGACAGAAGCGGTGGGTCGCACAGGGGTGACATCACGGAAGCCTATTGGACAATGATTCTGATCGTGTGCCGGATCAACCATTGTCACCCTGGATACCAGGGACCACTTCAAGGAGACCAACCAACAGATCAGCCGCATCCGCGCAGCAGCAAGGCCTTCCGCAAGCCTGAGGTGGCTCACAACTGGAGGTAACGAAGCGTTCGGTGAGGTCCGCGGGTGAACAGGATTGGATCTGACACGCCCGGGAAGGATCCATGCTTCGCAAACCCATCACGGCTGCTCTAGCCACTGTTTGCCTGGCAACGCTGACCATTCCCGCCCAGGCCCTGGCACAGTCCCAGGCGGTAGCGAAATCGGACGCGGAGTGCCGCCTCAGCAAGAACGGTGAGACTGTTTACAACGACGATTGCACAGTGAAGGAAAAAGCGAGTGAGGGGCGAGAGACCTTTGTCGTGAAGTTCGATAACGGCAAGATCTTCCGCTTTTCGGGCCCCAATCGGCAGAACCTGCGCATCGAGGACGACTTTGCCAATGCCTCCAATGTTTTGTTTGAGGACAAAGGGGCCAAGGGGGTCTTCAGCTGGAACGATGGCAACAGCACCTACAAGCTGGTAGTCAAAACTGGCGCTGCCTCCAGTGGTGGCAGTGGTGGCAGTGGTGGCGACTCAGGGGGTGGACTTGTTCTGGGCCCGCCCGTGCCGGATCTCCAATACCTGGTCGGCAAGTCTCCGGTGTCAGCCGCGCTTGGCTTCGTGATTCGCGGCACCAAGTATGTGGGCGAAACCCAGGGTCCCCAGGGAACGCTCACCTACATGGTGGACAAGAAGCGCTGCGTGGCCTTCTTGAGCGCCAACAACATCTACAAGGCGATCACCTTCGCCGACGACAGCAAGTGCCAGCGCTGAGTCGCCGGTAGCCCAGGGCCAGCGGCCTCTGCTGGAGGCGCCCCCGCCAAGGGCCTACCCAGCGAAATCATCCGGTCCAGCCGCCTCAATCTGCTCCAAGGTCTGGGCGACGGCGGCGGCCAGTTGATCGGCAAAGGGCGCGGTGTGGAAGTGGTGATGCTCTTCAAACAGTTGACGGATCACCACCCCCCTGCAGGCCAATGCACGCCAAAGGCGATTCTTCAGACGTGGTTCATGTTTGGAGATAAAGAGATGCACCCGCAGCGGTAGCGACTCAGGACGGTAACGCCGATGCAGGAGATCGAAATAATCCAGCCCACTCTCTTCGACCTCCGAGGGTTGTGGAGCCACCGCTGGCATGCCCGAGGCGTCCGACCAGAACCATCCCAGGTGAAAGGCCAACTTCCGCCGGCGCTCCCTGAGGAACGCCAAGGCATTGCGGGGCCTCTTGCTATGCCTGAGCTGATGGGCATACACAGGAACGCGCCGGACGCTGCGGCGCAGCAGCAACGATCCCCGTAGCCGTCTGGAGATGGCCGCCGTTGGTCCACTGTCAAGGATGGCCACCATGCCGAGGCTGCGGCCCCGCCGCAGCAACTCGGAGGCCACCGCCCACGCATACCAGCCCCCCGCCGATTGACCCAGCAGGTGCACCACTCCTGCGGGCCAGTGCTCGTCAATCAAGTTGGCGTAGTGCTCCGCCATCGCCTCCACACTCCGGTGGCGCTCGGAGGTTCCGTCGATCCCCATCGCCTGCAGCCCGTACACCGGCCGGTGGGGAGCCAGGTCACGGGCAAAATCGGTGTAGCAGAACACATCCCCGCCAAAACCATGAATCACGAACAGGGGGGCGACCTCGCCATGGGGCTGGAGGGGCACCAGGCACCGATCCCCAACCGCTGTGGTGGCGTTGGCGTTCTCCATTAACCCGGCCATCAGAGCGATCTGAGGGGCGTGAAAGATCGTGGCGATGGGCAAGGCCATCGCGAAGCGTTGCTCGATCAACGCCATCAGCCGCGCCGCCGCCAGGGAATGGCCACCAATCACAAAGAAGTTGTCGCTGGTGCCGAACTCTTCATGGCCGAGCACCTCCGCCCAAAGGGCATGAAGCTGGCGCTCCAGATCTGTGGAGGGTTCAACCCGCTGGCTGGGATCAGCAGAAAAATCCGGAGCTGGCAGAGCCTTGCGATCCAGCTTGCCGTTCGTGGTCAGCGGCAGAGCCTCCAGCTCCACAAACGCTGCGGGCACCATGAACTCCGGCAGGCGCTCGGCGAGGAAGCCACGCAGTTGCTCAGTGACAGGCCTCACCACCGCGCCAACGCCCTCGACGGCTCCCGACGGGCCTGGGCTCAGCGCCACCCAATAGGCGATCAGCCGCGGGTTGGCGGGATCGTCGCTCCGCAGCACCACCGCCGCCTGCGCCACGGCCGGGTGAGCCAGCAGATGGGCTTCAATCTCGCCGGGTTCAATCCGGAAGCCGCGCAGCTTGATCTGCTGATCGATCCGCCCCAGGTAGGCCAGCGTCCCCTCCGGGTTCCAGTGCGCCAGATCGCCGGTTGCGTAGAGCCGTTCAGCCGTGTCTTCACCTGATCGCTCGGCAGACAACGGATCGCCCACAAAACGCTCCCGGGTGAGCTCATCTCGATTCCGGTAGCCGCGGGCCACCCCGCAGCCACCCAGAAACAGCTCTCCCGCGATGCCAATCGGACAGGGCCGTCCCTCGCGATCCAGCACCAGCGCTGAGGTCTTGGCCAACGGCGTTCCGATGCCGACGGCGCTACCTGCTTCCACCGTTTGCATCGAGGCGTAGATCGTAACCTCCGTGGGGCCATAGCCATTGATCAGACCGCCCGATTGGCGACGGATGGCTTCGGCCAGGGGCTGCGGCAACGCTTCCCCGCCAGCGATGGCCAGGATCTGGGGCTGCTCCCCATAGCCCATCCGCAGCAGAACCTCCCACTGGGACGGCGTGGCCTGCAGCAGGGTGATCCGCTGATCCTTCACCAGGCGGATCAGGGCGGCGGGATCGCGTTGCTGCGCCTCGGTGGTGAGCACCACACGGGCGCCGCCGGTGAGCGGCATCAGCACTTCAACAATCGAGATGTCAAAACTCAGGGCGGTATGGGCCAGCACCACCGCGTTGGGATCGAGCCGCAGCCGACCCACCAGATCGGTGGTGCGGCCCACCAGGGCGCGGTGCTCAATCAGCACCCCCTTGGGAGTTCCGGTGGTGCCGGAGGTGTACAGGAGATAGGCCGCCGTCGCCGGATCCTGCCGCCGGCCGGGATTGGCGGCAGGATCCGATCGCGGGCTCACCAACTGCGCATAGCTCCCAATCCCATCGCCGTCTGGCGAAACTTCCGCTCCGATCGGAATGGCAAGCAAAGCATCGGCCGCGATCACTCCCGTGGCCTCAATCAATGCAACCGCTCGCAACGAGCTGATCACCAGGGCGGGAGCGGCATCCGCAAGGATCTGCCCGAGGCGCAGCTGCGGCAGGGCCGGATCCAGCGGCAGGTAGGCACCGCCGGCCTTGAGAATCGCCAGCAGGGCCACCACCAGCTCGATCGAGCGCTCCAGTGCCAGCGCCACGATCACCTCAGGACCCACGCCCCGATCGATCAGTGCGTGCGCCAGACGGTTCGCCCGGGTGTTCAGCTCGCCATAGCTGAGCGCCTGGTCCCCAAACACCAAGGCAATCGCCTCCGGTGTGCGCTGCACCTGCTGTTCGAACAGCTCATGCATGCAAATCTTCGGCACCGCAACAACTGGCCCCTGCTGCCAGCGTTCGATCAACAGACGCTCAGCCTCAGGAAGAAGGTTGAGGGCATCCACTGCCGCATCCTGGGATTCCACTACAGATCCCAAGAGGGTGAGCAATTGGCTGCTCAGCCGCTCAATGCGATCGGCATTGAACAGATCCGTTGCAAAAATGATCTGCGCGTTCAGGCCACCGCCGGGATGGCGCCGCAGGATGAACTCCAGGTCAAACCGCGAGACATTTCCCCGCCCGTCCAGACGCTCAACCTCCAAACCTTCCAGCCCCTGCAGAGACGGTTCCGGCAACTCCATGAGCTGCAACATCACCTGCACCAGCGGATTGCGGCTGGTGTCGCGCGGCAGGTTCAGGGCCTCCACCATCTGCTCGAAGGGCAGTTCGGCATGTTCACAGGCCCAGAGAGACCTGCCCTTCACCTGCTGCAGTAGCGCGAGGAAAGTCTGGCCGCGCTGGAAGCGAATACGGATCGGCAGGGTATTGACGAAGCAGCCTATTAGGGCCGTTAGATGGGAATCGGCTCGGCGCCAGGAGGCGGGATCGCTACGGCCCCAGCTTGGGATGCCGATCCCGACATCCATTTGGCCGCTAATCCGGTGCAGCAGAAGCCCCACCAACGCCACGAGCCCAGCCTGCAACGTGGCCCCCTGGGATCGACACAGCGCCTCGAAGGGCTTCAAAAGAGTCGGCTCGATCGCAAAGGCCACCCTGGCCCCCTCGTGGGAGGGCTGGAGAGGTGGGGGCCGATCGGTGGGACAGACCAGGGGCTCCAGGCCAGCGAGCTGGGACGACCAGTGGTCCTGCAGCTCCCGCAACGGCGCCCCGCTGAGGCGTTGACGCTGTCGGGCGGCATAGTCGCAGTAGCGAAGGGTGAGGGGCGGCAGGTCGGCCAGACGCCCGCCGCGGTGGGCGTTGTAGAGCTCGGTGAGGTCCCTGGCCAGCACGGCACAGGACCAGCCGTCGGAGGCGATGTGGTGGTGGTTGATCAGCAACCGATGCTCCTCGGGCGCCACCACGAGGAGGCGGGCACGCAGCAGCAGCCCTGCGGTGAGGTCCAGGGGGGTTCTGCTCTCCTGCTCCAACCAGGCCGCCCAGACCTCATCCGCCTGGCGATCCCCCAGCCGCTCCACCTCCAACGGCAGGGGCCCCGGAGAATGGATGATCTGCAGCAGGGTGGCACCCTCCATCCGAAAGGAGGTACGCAGGGGCGCATGGCGCTCGACCAGGGAGGCCAGTGCTTGGACAAGGGCCGTGGTGTCGAGACGGCCCTGCAGATGCCACAGCAACGGCAGGTGGTAGGTCGTCAGGCCAGGCTCCAGCTGATGCAAGAACCAAAGCCGCGCCTGGGCAAAGGACGCGGGGTACGCCTGGCACCCAGGGGGCCAGTCGCCCTCGAGAGGCAGGGCCGCAGGAATGGGAGGCGATGCGCCCGCAGGGCGGAGCGCCAGCAACCGGCTGAAGCGCGCGGAAAGATCCATCGCACCACCCCTCACTCCGGCCCGTTCAGACTCACCCACGGATCCGATCAGGGCGGCGGGAATAAGCCCGGAAGCGCCCATGCAGGGACTGAGTCGGGGATCCATTCCGGCGGAGTCGACTCATCGACGATCCTCGAAGGCGAGAAAAGCACTCCCCCGACCCTGCTGGAGGGTCGAAGGCGAGAGAGAGCGCCACTGGTCTGGGGGGATCTGGGCAATGGCTGCCAGGACCTGCCGCACCATGAGCCGAGATAGGTCAGCGCCGGGACAGAGGTGCTTGCCATGCCCAAAGGGAAGGGTCTGATCAGCTGTGAAGGGGCAGCCAGTGGAGGCAAACAACATCACATAAATTTTATCGCCCTTTCTAATCGGAGTACCAAGCAGATCCACATCCCTGGCGGCTTCGCGGGCAACGTAGTTGGTAGGCGCCAGTTTAAAGTTGGTGTATTCATCGCCGTCGCATTGACCCTCCGCTGCGTAAGCCTGGTTGAGAATGGCCACGCAACTCGCCAGAATCGGCGTTGATGCCATATAGAAAAGCGAAAGAAGGGGCAGCATGAAGTCACTATCCAGCTGCTGATCAGCTGTCACATAGTCCTGCACGAACCGATCAGTGACCTCGTTGAGGGCATAGACGCTGGTTTTAATGCGAATCGATGGAGTAAATATTTCCGGCCCAAACAACAGGTCATCATCCAGCACGATCTGCTGCTTCAATTCCGCCTGGAGAATCTGAGCAAATCGCAGGCGAAGAATCGATTTGGCCATGGCCAACGCTGTGACACCTGGCGTCTCAAGCCCGCGCGCCATGACGCTAGCAATCTCCTCAACGGGACGCCCTGAAACCGATGCCGCATAGCGATCGATGCTGGCTTTGAAGACCCTCCTCACCCGCGTATGACTGGGCCCATCAAGAAATTCAGGACTTTGCTCGACAAACAACTGGACCCATCGGACCCTGATCGGATCACAATCTGCGAGCAACCTGTCCAGGAAATGGTCCTGGACGAAATTAGCGGTTTCGTTGAGCACCCGCTTGGACATGGACAGGTCGTAGACGAAATGTGCCTTCTGCTCCCCGTCCCCCAAGGATAAAGACATGATCGGGCCATCGGCAGCCGGTGCAGAGAACAGCTGGCGCGACCCGGTGGACTGCGCAAAAACCTGGATGAGGCGTAGATAATCAAGCGCCATGGTCGCCACCTGCACCATGGGCGACAGCGGAAGCCAACTCGGCAACCGTTGTACCTCCCGTCAGAACGGTGTCGTCGATGACCACTTGGAACTGATCTTCAAGCTCCATGATCAATTCCGTTAGTTCGAGCGAATCGATGCCAACACTGTCAATATCAAGAGCCGCAAGATCTGCATCAGCAAAGACGGCGCCGGCCTTCCGCAGCCTTGAACTGATGAAGTCAAGAATCTGTTGATCCCTGCTCAGGCCAGAGGGTTCTTTGCTCATCATTCCCTGCGATTGGCCGAGTTTAAGTCTAATCTTAACACTTTAACAGGCTACTTCCTGACTGAAGAGGCTGCCCTGGGTCCGGTCTTCAAGCGCTGTGGGCATGGCCCAAGTCCAGGCGCTCCAGAGCCGGATCCGCTGGCGCTTCACCCTCCATGCCTGCCGGGCCCCGGCCCTCAAGCCGGCCAGCGCCAGGCCGCCCGCTCCAGCACCGTCTGGCCCGGCAGCACCGTGGCCCCCAGCTCCCGCTCCAACCGCAGCAACCGGCAGCCAGGGGTGGCCTCCAGAGCAATGATCAGGCTCTCGGCGTGGGCCACCACCCACACCTGGGTGCGTTCGGCCACCGCGGCGATCAATCGCGCCAGGGGGGCCAGCAGATCGGGGTGGAGGCTGCTCTCCGGTTCGTTGAGCACCAGCAGCGGCGGCAGGCGCGGGCTGAACAGGGCCGCCGCCAACAGCAGGTAGCGCAGGGTGCCATCGGAGAGTTCCGGGGCGTCGAGTGGCCGCAGCAATCCCGGTTGATGCAGCTGCAGGCGGAAATTCGGCGCACTGGTGTCCACCGCCAGGTGGCAACCGGGGAAGGCATCGGCGATGGCGGCCTGGAATGCTTCAGCGTCGCCGATCTCCAGGATGGTCTGCACGGCGGCGGCCAGGTCGCCGCCATCGGCGGCCAGCGAAGGGGTGCGGGTGGCGATTCGGCCACTGCGGGCAGGAGCCTGGCGGTCGGTGCGGAAGCTGTCGTAAAAGCGCCAGCTCAGGATCGTGCGCCGCAGCTGGAACACCTCGGGGGCCTCAAGCGGATCGGACACGGCGGTGAACAGGCTCTCGTGGGGCGAGAGCTCCAGGGCGATCGGCACCGCTCGACCCCCATCCCCACAACGCTCCACCACCGCACCGGTGCGCTGCACCAACAGGCTGCGGGGATGGAATGGGCCGCCAGCCCAGATCCACTCCCGCTTGATCTCCGGATCCAACGCGAAGGCACTGGTGTGGTCGTCGGCCCGATAGCCCAGCTCGATCGCATAAGACAGCGTTTCGCCGGCGATGCCCAAGCGCAGCCGCGCCGCCTCCCGCCTGCCGCTGCTGCCCTGCACCGGCTGCTCCCCGCGGCGCATCGCCGAGGAGGTGCGCTCCGGCCCGGCCCAGAACACCGCCGGCAGCCCGCCTTCGGCAGCCAGGGCCGCCACCAGATCACCGCGGGCGGCGGCGGCCACCAGCCCCAGCGATCGATACAGGTTGCTCTTGCCGCAGCCGTTAGCGCCACACACCAGGGTGAGACCGCCCAGGGGCAGGGTGAGCTGCTGCAGGGAGCGGTAGCCCGCGACAGCTAAATGGTTGAGGGCCTGAGCGGCGCTGGGGGAATGGGGCTGAGGCGACACGGCCCTCACGGCTGGCTGAGGATCCGACTGCGGTTCTCGAGCGTCACGCTGGCATAGCGAGCCGCCAGATCAGAGAGCAGTTGCTGCCAGCCCGCCGCCGAACGGGGCATGGGCTCGATCACGCTGAAGGTGGCCACCGGCAACAGCGCCTGGGAGCGGCCAACCCGAGGGCTCAGGCCAAGGGTGATGGCCACCAGTCCCTTGTCGGCGTGGGCATCGAGCAGCAGATAGGTGGTCCAACGCTGATCGGGGAAACCCTGGTCATAAGCGGCCGGCAACGCGTTGTTGAAGATGCTGCGCAGCTCACTCGCCGAAAAGCTGGTGCCGTTCTGCCGGTATTGGAGGTCGTAGGCCCGGGCCGGAAGCGCCAGGGCTGCAGCGAAAAGAGCCGACGCAGCAAAGCGGCTGAGAAGGGATCTCGGGGGCTTGCAGGGCTCATGGAACCAACAGGACGCATGGAACCGACACCGCCGTCGCGGTGATCCAGCTCCGGCCGATGGCCCCCTGAAGAGCAGGCTCATCAGAACTTGAGCACGCTGGTGGGCTGCAGGATGAAGCCCGCCTCACCGGCCTTGAGCTTGTAGCAGATCTGCCGTTGGCCGCCTGTGGCCTTGGCATTGCTATCGCCCGACTTGTAGATCGGAAAGCGGCGCGCCAGGCAGCTCTCCACCACCTGGAACTGGTCGTGGCCCTGGTAGCCCTGGGCGTTGGCACCCGTGAGTTCCGGCAGGGTGATCGGGGAGAGTTCGGCGCCTTTCATCACGGCGTAGGCCACCACTTCGCCGTAGCTGCCGCTGCCAGCACCCTGCACGAACACGTAGAGCTCTGGCATGCCGTTGCTATTGAGGTCGGCCACCTCGGCACCCACCACCTGGCCATTGACCGTTTGGCGGATGGGCTTGATCGGGGGCTTGGCGCCCGTGGTGGTGATCGTGAGCTGCTGCTGGGAGCCCTCACCGCTACTCTGCACCTGGAAGCTGATGCCCTGGAGCTTCAGGGTTTGGTTGAAGGCGGCGCCTGCCCAGGCGCTGCCGGGCAGAGCGGTGGCCAGGAGCAGGGCGGCGGCGGTGAGCTGGGGGAGAAGGCGCTTCAAGGAGGGAGGTGCTGGGCTTGTCTTCAAGATGGCGGGGAGAATCGCCCGCGTCGATCAGCCGGTGTGAAACGTCGCTGGACGGCTGGAAGATGAAACATGGCCGTTGGCGGTAGCTGTTCGGCAGCGATCTGCTCGCAGCAGAAACTCTGGCGCTCCCGGCCTGCACCGACTCCGTGCAGCTTCGCCACAATGAAAGTCCAACCGGACCCACGCCATCCATTGATGGGCAGGTATGAACGCAAGGCGCCTCGGCGACGCCGAGCGGCACCGATCCGCCGGACCGTCACCGTGCGACGGTCGTCCCGCAGCTGGCCGGCCATCGCCGTGCTCGGCCTGGTGCTGGTCACCGCTGGGATCCTTCTGTTCAACCAGCAGCATTCCGGTCAATCCCTCAAGATCCGCAGGGAACTGCGGAAGTTCTGAGCAGGCCGTTTCGCTCTCTCGCTCGACGGCACGAACCTTGCGCTGATTCCTGGAACCAGCACGCCGGTGAGCATCAACAATGTCAACAACGGCAATCCCGTTGGTTCAGGCACCATTTCCAATCCTGCGTTCTATCGCAACAACTCTCCCGGATCAAATGCTGGGGGGGTTCCTGGCCCATATGAAACGCAGTACGACGGCCTGACCACCGTCCTGAAGTCTGTGGCAACTGGACTAAAGCCTGGGGTTGAGTATAATCTGCTCTTTGCAGTTGCTGACACCTCAGACACCGTTCTGGACTCCGGGGTGTTTTTGAAGGGCGGCTCTGTCAAGCGGGCTGAAGAAGAAGTTCCCGCTCCTCTTCCCCTGCTCGGTGCCGGTGCCGCCCTGGCTTGGTCCCGTCGCCTTCGCAGCCGGATCAGCTCGAAGCGGTTCCAGATGGCCTGACACCGAAACCACACCGAGTGCTTGCTGAGGTGGTTATCGATCGCTGGGTAGCGGGGCAGCCACTTGTTCCGCTTCTCGGTGTTCTTGAAGGCCATGGCGTACCGCCCACTTGCGGCAGAGCGATGGCATGAATCGCTCTGCCTGGAGGCGTGGGGCCTCGGTTAGTGCGTCGCACCTCCCCCGCCGCACCCTCACACCCCTTGCCAGCCAACGAGCGGCTGGGAGTGAACAGCGAGAGCCCCCGCCAGGTCCGCCAGGGACCGGTCGCGGTAGGCCCCGTAGCGGCGGCGCTTGTCGCGAATGCGCTCGGGCAACTCGGGCAGCAGGCCGAAGTTCGGCGGCATCGGCTGGAAGCCGCCGCGCTTGCCTTCGCCGCCGCAGGGGGCTTCGGCCACGAAGTGGGTGAGGGCTCCGACCATCGTGGTGGGGGGCAGGGAGATTGGATCGAGACCTCGGGCCAGCCGGGCCGCGTTGGTGCCCGCCAGCCAGCCGCCGGCCACCGCCGCCGCGTAGCCCTCGGTGCCGGTGATCTGCCCCGCCGCCAGCAGGGAGGGCCTTTGGCGGAACTGCAAGGTGGCATCCAGGAGCTGGGGAGATTCCAGGAAGGTGTTGCGGTGCATCACGCCGAAGCGCACAAATTCGGCGTTCTCCAGGCCCGGGATCAGCCGAAGCACCCGCTTCTGCTCGCCCCACTTCAGGTTGGTCTGGAATCCCACCAGGTTCCAGAGGCGGCCGTCGCGATCTTCCTGGCGCAGCTGCACCACAGCGTAAGCGCGGTTGGCGCGGCGCACCTCGCGGTCGTTCAGGTCGCCCCAGCGGGGATCCCAGAGCCCGATCGGCTTGAGGGGCCCATAGCGCATGGTGTCCTCACCGCGGCGGGCCAGCTCCTCGATCGGCAGACAGCCTTCAAAGAAGTGGGCCGATTCCGCCTCGAAGTCCTTGAGATCCGCCTGTTCGGCCTCCAGCAGCGCCTGGTGAAACGCCAGGTACTGGTCCCGGTCCATCGGGCAGTTGATGTAGTCAGCGTCGCCCTTGTCGTAGCGGCTGGCGCGGAAGGCGATCCCCAGATCGATCGATTCGCCCTCCACGATCGGGCTGGCGGCATCGAAGAAGTGGCACTCCCCGCGGCCGGTGAAGGCGCGCAGCTGCTCCGCCAGGGCATCGGCGGTGAGGGGCCCGGTGGCCAACACGGTGATCTGTGCAGGCCCCGGTAGTTCGGTCTGCTCCCGGCGCTCCACCGTCACCAGCGGATGGGCCTCGAGGGCGGCGGTGAGGGCGGCGCTGTAGCGGCCCCGGTCCACCGCCAATGCACCGCCGGCGGGCACGGCGTGAAGGTCGGCGGTGCCGATCACCAGGGAGCCGAGCCGCCGCAGCTCCTCCTGGAGCAAACCAGCGGCCCGGTCACTGCTGAGGGCCCCAAAGCTGTTGCTGCAGACCAGCTCGGCAAACTCGCCGCTGTGGTGGGCGGGGGAGCGGCGAATAGGCCGCATCTCCACCAGCCTCACCCGCACACCTGATTGAGCCACCTGCCAGGCGGCCTCGGTGCCCGCCAGGCCGGCCCCGATCACCAGCACTTCTTGCTCTGGATCGCCTGAAGCGTGGCCGGAGCCGGAGTGTGCTGCAAGGCTTGCCTGGTCCCGCACGGGGGGCTCGATGGCCACTGCGGAGAGATCAGCCGTGGAACTCACCACACGGGTCAGGCACAGGAGTTTTCAGGCTAGGCCCGCAAAGGGCCTGAGCCTCAGGCGGCCCGCTTGATGAAGAGCTGCAGCTGGCCCACGGCCGCACGGCCGATGTGGAACACGGCCCAGCTGGCGGCCAGCAGGATCGGGGCGGCAACCAGGATGAGCCTGAGGTCCATGGCGTCGGGAGGGGCAAGATGACTCGATCTTAAGGAATGGACACGCTTCCCCACGGCTGCTGCAGCCAATCGATCGATATCGATGCATTGGCCCCTCGATGCATTGGCCCATGGATGCCATGCCCAACGAGCAGCCAGGCATGGCTGGTGCTTCGCTTCAAGGCCTGGGTCCTGCCGTTCCCCGTCATGGGGCGAGCTGGCCTGGGTCTGAACTGGAGCTTGTCGCAGAGCCACCGGATGGGGTGAGCCTGATCAGGCGCCTGGGATGCCTAAGGTAAGTAGCCCTCGCGAGCGGCGTGGGCCATGGCCAGCTGGCGGTAGCGCCGGGCGTGCTGACGTTGCCCCTCGATTGCCTCGGCCCCCAGCTCGCGTTTCACCTGGGCCGGAGCCCCCATCACCAAGGTGCCCGGCGGCACATCGCGGGTCACCACCGAACCCGCCGCCACCAGCGCCCCGGCCCCCACCGTGACGCCGTTGAGCACCACCGCCCCGATGCCAATCAGGCAGCCATCCTCCAGGGTGGCGCCATGGATCACGGCCCGGTGACCAATGGTCACATCCGCTCCGATCAACACCGGCTGGCCAGGATCCCCATGCAGCACCGCGCCGTCCTGCACGTTGCTGCCCTCCCCCACGACGATCGGGCAAAGGTCGGCCCGGGCCACCGCCGTGGGCCAGAGGCTGGCGCCGGCCTCCAGCCGCACATCCCCAATCACCACCGCCGAGCCGGCCACCCAGGCTTCTGGATGCACCACCGGCTCAGGCCAGTTGGCGAACGAGAGGTCTGCGGAGGGCAGGGTGTCCATACGGCCGGTCAACGGTCACCATTCTCGCTAGCACTTCCAACAGAGCGCCCCTCCTGCTGCTCAGCCAGCAGCTGCCTTCGCAAAGGTCGTTCCCTTCTACGAGGGGTCCGCCTGTAGCGGGGGCGACCCTCCGGGTGATACCTTCCTTTCAAGCCCGTGGGCGTCCTCGATCTGGTCAAGGCCGGATTTCAACGGTCGCATCCAGGGGTCTCTCGGGTCGCTAGCTCAGCGGTAGAGCATTCGGCTTTTAACCGATTGGTCCTGAGTTCGAATCTCAGGCGACCCATTCCAGTTACAGCCTTGATCCGGGCAAATGCCCCTCGGGGCATTCGATCTCACCCGTCTACAGCATCAGACAGGTCGGGACGTCATGAGCCCGAGCCTCGATGACAGCCCGGACGGTAACCCAGTTGGAGCGCTACGGCCTCGTTGGGCAGCTGGCCTGCGGAGATCCAGGACTCCACCTTTAGTCCCCGTTCTCCTTCTCGCAGGGGAGGCTGGGCAGACGAGAGAGGTACTCCCGCTGGGCCTCAATCCACACATCGATCATCGTGTTGAGGCTGGGATCACCGGCTTCGACTTTGATCTGGTGGGCCATGCTCAGGCTGCCCGCCGGGACCACGACCAGCTCGAGGGGGGACCCGCAGATAAGGGGTTTTTCCGGGGTCGCCTTGATGACTTTGCACTGGGGATGGATCAGATAGAGGCCGTGAGGTTCGTTGCCGATCTGCCCGGCCAGGAGAAACGTCGCCCCTCCGCTGGCCCCCGTCTGCCGCAACGACTCCTCATTTTCCTTCTGCACGGCCACGCTCAACCTCCCCACATAGGCCGCCGCTTCAAACAGATAATCTCAGCTGGCGCAGATCCTTGCCGGCGCCAACCTCGAGATCTGTGGGGCGATCAAGATCGCGGCGGATCCAGCTGATCACCGCGC
>Ga0209597_1000322_pt1 | contig 32044 bp, 31 predicted proteins | sample M_140625_MF_Meta_FD_187316 | JGI IMG/M metagenome (GOLD analysis project Ga0209597, IMG submission 187316) | Freshwater microbial communities from Lake Montjoie, Canada to study carbon cycling - M_140625_MF_MetaG (SPAdes) (version 2) | ecosystem: Environmental > Aquatic > Freshwater > Lake... | reverse complement strand
TGACCTCATAAATATCCACCTCCTCCTTTCGGATGAGATAGAGGAGCAGGTCGAGCGGTCCCTCAAAGACCTCGAATTGAACTTTATATTCCGCCATGAACGAGAAAACTTTAAGACGCGGCGGCCCGGTTGGCAATGTCAGAACCATGCCAGTAAAACAAGGGCGAGAGGGAAATTTGAGTGATACCCCGACCCGGTGCGGGAACAATGGCGCGCGTCGAATGACCGCCACCCTTTTCATCCCCTGTTTTGTGGACGCGCTGTTCCCGCGCGCGGGCATCAGCAGGGTTCAAATACTGGAGCGGCTGAGCCATAGGGTGCTCTGCCCGCCGGAAATCTCCTGCTGCGGCCAGCCCCCCTTCAACTCCGGCTACTGGGACGCTGCCCGCCCGGTGGCCGCCAAGGTTCTGGAACAGCTCCGGGACGCCGAGGCTGTTGTCATCGGATCTGGCTCCTGCGGGGCCGCGGGCAAATAATTCTATCCCGAGCTCTTTGCCGGCCCGCCCCAGGCCGCACTGGCGGGACAGGTCGCCGCGCGCACCTGGGAATTCTCAGACTTCCTGGTCAGCCGGCTTGGGCAACCAATCTGGGCGCGGCTTTTCCGCATAAGGTTACGTTCCACGGCGGCTGCCACGGCCTGCGCGAACTCGGTCTGAAGCAGGCGCCCCGGACGCTGCTGGGCCAGGTCCATGGCCTGCAACTGGTTGAGATGGCCGAGGCGGAGACCTGCTGTGGGCATTTTCGGCACAATATAAAATCTTGTTGACACTAAGGGGGTTGTCGTCGGATAGTCAGCTAATTCCACGTTAAAGCATGATCTGTATATCATCTAACTTTTCCTCATTTCAGCGGGCTCCCCGTTTGACCCTGGATCGATTCGGGTTCCCGTTTGTCCGGATTTTAACCGTCTCGCAGCACGCGCCCAACAGCGTCCGCTAAACCAAGGAAAATCATCATGACCCTCACGAAACGCGACCTAGTCATCCGTATCAGCGAAGAAACCGGCCTCGGGCAGCAGGAAGTTTTCTCCGTGATTCAAAAGACCCTGAATCATGTCACTGAAGCGCTGGCCAAAGGCGACAAGGTCGAATTGCGGAAATTTGGCGTCTTTGAAGTCAAGGTGCGCAAAGCCCGCGTGGGGCGCAATCCCAACAAGCCGGAAACGGACGTCCCCATCCCGGCCCGCTCCATGGTTAAATTCAAGGCCGGCAAGGAAATGCGCGCGGAAGTCCTGAAATTGCCGGCAGCGGCCTGACCCACTTAAAATCGGGTTTTTCCTGATTTGCTGTTTTCCTCATTCCAAATCTTTCCTACCATCCCGGCATGGAACGATTGCCCGGATTCCGAGACTTTTATCCCGAACCGCTGCCGCATGTGGATGTGTGGAGCGCCGACGCCCGCCAATATATCTTCGAAAAATGGCGGGCGACCGCCCGCCGCTATGCGTTTCGGGAGTACGACGGCCCGCCGCTCGAACCGCTCGAACTCTTCACCACCAAGAGCGGCGAGGAAATTGTGGGGCAGCTCTACAACTTTGCGGATAAGGGCGGGCGCGCCATCGCATTGCGCCCGGAAATGACGCCTACCCTGGCTCGCATGGTTGCCGCGCACGAGCGCAATTATAAGAAGCCCATCAAATGGTTCGCCCTGCCCCAGCTGTTCCGCTACGAGCGACAGCAGAAAGGCCGCCTGCGGGAACATTTCCAACTGAACGCCGATATCCTCGGGGAAACGGATCCGGCCGCCGATGCGGAACTGATCGCGCTGCTCATCGACGCCTTGCGCGCCTTTGGCCTCACCGCGGAGGATTTCGTCATCCGCTTGAGCAGCCGGAATGCCTGGCACGACTTCTTCCAACGCGGCGGCGGCGACCCCGCACAGGAATACGCGTTCTACCAGATTGTGGACAAGCTGGAACGCGAGGCTCCCGAACAGAGCGACCAGAAACTCAGCGCCATCGGATTTTCCCTCGCAGCGGTCAACACATTCGTCGAAGAAGGGCTGCCCACCGCTGAGCTGCAGAGCATCCTCGACAATCTCGCCGCCCGCGGACTGCGCGACTTTGTGCGGGTGGATTACCGCGTCATCCGCGGTCTGGCCTACTACACGGGTGTCGTCTTTGAAGCCTTCGATCGCAAGGGCGAATTCCGGGCCCTGGCCGGCGGCGGCCGCTACGACAATCTTATCAAGCTCATCAGCGGCGGGAAAGTGACCCTGCCCGCGCTCGGGTTTGGCATGGGCGATGTGGTGCTGCTGGAGCTGCTCAAGGCGCGCGGCCTGCTGCCGGCTTTTGACGCCAACGTGGACGTTTTTGTTCTGGTCGAGGATGAAGCCCTGCGCGCGCCGTCCCTAAAACTTATTCAAGACCTGCGCTCGTCCGGGCTAATCGTGGAATACCCGCTCACCCCGGGGAAATCGGACAAACAATTCAAGCGGGCGCAGGAATTAAAAGCCGCCTTCACGGCCCGGCTGGAGGGCGAAACCCAGGTCCGCATCCGCAACCTGAAATCCCGCGAGGAGGTGCTGGTGGCTTTGGGGGAGGTCGCCCATCACGCGGTCTTCAAACGGTAGCCGCCAGAGCAAACCCGCCGCGTTTGGGAGAAGCGAAAACGGAATCCTAGAAATATTTCCGGGACAAAAGTCGGGCCCCATTCAAAAAAAACGGCAGGGCACTTGCCCTGCCGTTTTGAACTGGATCGTAAAATTTATTTGGCCGGAGCGGCCTTTTCCTTTTTTTCGTTGACCAGCGTGGCTCCCTTGCCGAGGCGCTTGCGCAGGTAGGTGAGCTTGGCCCTGCGGACGGCCCCCTGGCGCTCCACTTCAATCTTGTCCACGCGCGGCGAATGCAGCGGGAACACCCGCTCCACGCCCTCGCCGTAGCTGATGCGGCGAACGCTGAACGTCTCGTTCAATCCATGCCCGCGCTTGCCGATGACAACGCCCGCGAAAATCTGGATGCGCTCCTTGTCCCCTTCGACAACCTTGGTGTGCACTTTGACGGTGTCGCCGACCGCAAATTTTGCGGCTTCCTTGCGGTACTGTTCTGATTCGATTTTTTCTTGTAATGCCTGGTTCATAAATTTTATTGGTTCCCAGCCCCGTTGGCCGTCAAAGTTTCATTTCAGCAGATCCGGTCGCTGCTTTTCAGTCCGCGCCTTCGCCTGCTGGCTTCGCCATTTCTCAATTTCGGCGTGGTTGCCGGACATCAGCACTTCCGGAACTTTCATCCCGCGGAATTCCGCCGGCCGCGTGTACTGCGGATACTCCAGCAGCCCGTGGCTGAAGGATTCATCCTGCGAACTCGCGTCGTCGCCCAAAACGCCGGGCAGCAGCCGCGTCACTGCATCGATTATCACCATTGCGGGCAATGCCCCGTTGGTCACCACGAAATCACCGATGGACAGATCATCGTCCGCCAGCGCCTCGCGCACCCGCTCGTCAAATCCCTCATAGCTGCCGCACACCAGCAACAGGTCATCGTGCTGAGCCAATTCGCGGGCGACAGCCTGATCAAACTTCCGCCCCGCAGGAGACAATAAAATGACCCGCGTTTTTTCACGGCGCAAACTTTCCACTGCCTCAAAGATCGGTTCCGGCTTAAGCAGCATTCCCGGCCCGCCGCCGAACGGACGATCATCCACCGTCCGATGACGGTCATGAGTCCAGTCGCGCAGGTTGTGGATATTCAAATCCAATAGCCCCGTCGCCCGCGCCCGTTTCACAATGCTTTCATCCAGCGGTCCGGAGAACATCCCCGGGAACAAAGTGAGCACGTCAATTTTCATCCGCCGGCGGCAGTTGATCCTGGCCTAGGAGTTGCCTTGGGGGCGTGCCTCTTCAACAATCTCCACAGCGCATCTCAGACCTTTTTTAGCGCCGCCAGCGAGCATCAAAGATCGAATGGCATTGATCGTGAGGCCCTGCCGGCCGATGATCTTGCCCGTGTCCTGCGGGTCGAGCCTCAATTCATAAACCGTCGTGCCGCTGCGTTCAACCGGGGTGACCGTCACCGCGCCGGGATTTTGAACGAGAGCCTTGACGACGTATTCCAAGAAGGCCTGCATGCGCGGACCCTTACGCCGCAGCCGGCGCCACCTTGCCCAGCTTCTTGATAAAGCTGGCCACGGTGTCGCTCGGTTGCGCGCCCTTACTGATCCAGTATTGGGCGCGATCCAGCTTGAGCGTAAAATTGTCGCCCGGCTTTAGGGGTTGATATAGGCCGATTTCCTCGATGAACTTGCCATCGCGGGGGCTGCGGCCGTCGGCTACGATAATTCGAAACACCGGGGAATTTTTCGTCCCGACGCGCTTCATGCGGATTTTTACTGCCATATGTTTTTCAAAAGAGCGCGGAAACTATCAGTTGCCGCGCATTTGGCAAGCCTTGTTTTAGAGAAAACGCCGCTTGCCCGGAGGACGGATCGCTGGTTTGCTAACGGTGTGAGCCATGACTATATGGAAACCGTGGGCGGAGGAACCCTCCCCCGCACCGCTCCCGGCCCGCGCCACGAATTGATTTGCGGGCGACTGCATGCCGCCATGACGGCGGGGGTGGCTAACGTGGGCAGCACCCGGCTGCTGGCGCCGCGGAGCAAGGTCGTCGTCGCTCAGTCCACCACGCTGTGTCCGGATCTGGCGCTGGTCACGGCCGCCACCGGCCGGCTCTGGCTGGCGGTGGAGATAGTCCACACCGGCGACCACCACGCCGACACCGTCATCAAAAAAGAAATCTACGAACAGGCCCGCGTGCCGAGGCTTTGGATGATCGACCCCCGCTACGATAACGTGGAGATCTATCACAGCACTCCCTTTGGCCTCATGCTCAAGGGAATCCTGGCCGGGAGCGAAGTGCTTTCTGAGAAGCTGATCCCCGAATTCCAATTTGTGGTCGCCGAGCTTTTTGCCGAGCCCGCCTGATCTCAGGCGCCCCCCAGCCCCATTATTTGGGCCGACGATTGAAGGCCACGCAGTCGGCATAGCGCACCCCGCGCCCTCCGAAAATGTCCAGCGCCGAACCGATGGTCAGATCCACCCTCCCCTGCCCCAGGCGCGCGACCTCCTCCAAATCGGACATGGCATTGGCCCCGCCGGCGTAGGTGACGGGCAGAGGCGACTCCTGACCCAGCTGCTGAACCAGTTCGCGGTCGATGCCCTGGCAAAGACCCTCCACATCCACGGCATGAACCAAGAACTCGGCACAGCTGCGGGAAAATCGGTCCAGCGTTTCGGCGGTGATGGCGAGGTCGGTGAATTTCTGCCAGCGGTCGGTGACCACGAAGGACTGCCCGCCGCGCCGGCGACAGCTTAAATCCACCACCAGACGCTCCCTGCCGATGGCCTGAACCAGCGCCTCCAGCCGCTGCCACTCCACGCCGCCGTCCTTAAAAATCCAGCTCGTGACAATCACATGCGACGCTCCGGCCTCGATCCATTCCCGGGCGTTTTGGCCCGTGATGCCTCCGCCGATTTGCAGCCCCCCGGGAAATACGGCCAGCGCGGAGCGCGCCTCATCGTCGTTGCCCGGGCCCAGACGGATGACGTGTCCGCCGTAAAGGCCGTCCTGTTTGTAGCGATCGGCAAACCACGCCGCCGGCTTCTCCGAGACAAAATTCGTGCGCAAGCCGGCCTCGCCCAGCGTGCTTCCGACGATTTGCTTTACTTTGCCATCATGCAGATCAATGCAGGGTCGAAACATGACTTCAGGCTAGAATTCCCCAGCAGAAGTTCAAAGCGTAAAGATGAGGCAAAATGTGAGCTCCAGAATCCCTGGCCGAGTTGACTCCGATACCCCGGCAGGGCGCACGCCGCCCAGCCACAGGTCATTTCATGAAAAGGACGGGCGGCATTTGGAGGGTATTATTTCAGCAGCGAGGCGCACTCCCAAGGAAAAGGACAACTCGGAAGGCTGTCCCCCATGGGTTCGGACGGATGGAAGACTTCTCCCTCCCAGCGTGAACAAGAAACGAGGTGGGTCCGCCAAAAAAGGGCGGGCAGCCATAGTGGCAGCGCACTAGTCTCCCCGAGTTCGACGGATGAGGCACCGGGGCAACATAAAACAGGCCGGCACGTTCTTTTAATAAATGGGAGGCAGTTTCGGCGGAGATTTTCAGAATAAACCGGGGCGCACTTGGGGCAATTGTTTCAAAGATTCCAGTGAGAGGGGTGCGGACAGGCCCTGCGGCGGGACTGTGAGATGCCAACGAGAAAAAACATGCAAACCATAACCCCCACCCTCGCGGCGCACCCTTTTTTCAAGGGGCTGTCCCGACCGCAATTGGATCAGCTATCCCACCAGGCCATGCCGATTGATTTTCCCGCAGGCCAGATGATCTTTCGAGAGGGGGAATTAGCCAACCGTTTTTATCTCCTGCTCGAAGGCGAAGTGGCGCTGGAATCCGCCAGCCAGACGGCTGGAGGCCTCGCCACCCGGGTGCAAACGCTCGGCGCCGGGGATGTTCTGGGCTGGTCCTGGCTGATCCCGCCGCATTTCTGGCGCTTTGATGCCCGCGCGATGAAACCCACCCAAAGTATTTTCATTTATGGCACGCGGGTGCGCGAACTCTGCGAGGAGGATCACACGCTCGGCTACGAACTGATGAAACGGACGTCCGCCGTGCTAATCGAACGCCTGCAGGCCACTCGCCGGCAGCTTTTGAAACAAGCCGGAATCCCGAAACCCTAAGCTTTGCCACTAGACACTCTAGTCATATTGCCAGGGGTGCAATCGGGTTCGCGACGGATTGCCGCCCCGCCCCGGCCGCATCTATTCTGCCATCCCCACAGACCGTGTCGGAACGCGCGTGGAGCGGGGAGGAATGCAGGGACCAACCATATGAACAAAACACTGATTGAAGTCCTGGCTGAGTCAACGCTGTATCAGGAATATGAGAGCGCCTACAGCGAGATGACCGGCCTTCCCGTGGCGTTGCGGCCGGTGGAATCCTGGCAGCTCCCCTTTCACGGAAAACGTTTTGAAAATCCATTCTGCGCCTTGGTGACACAGAAAAGCGGCGCCTGCACCGCGTCCCTGCAAGTGCAACAGCAGCTCTCAGAAACCGCCACACGGGGACCCCAATCGGTCACCTGCTCCACCGGCATTTGTGACTTCGCCGTGCCGGTCCGGTTGGGCGAGCGGCTGATCGGTTTTCTGACAACCGGCCAGGTGTTCTGTAAAAAGCCGACCGAGGCGCAGTTTTCGCACGTCAAAAAACTGGTGGCGGGCTGGGGGGTTGAGTCGGATGAAGCCACGCTGCGCCGCGCTTATTTTGGAACGCGCGTCCTGACGGAACGGCAGCATCAATCGGCATTAAAACTCCTATCGATTTTCGCCGAGCACCTGTCCCTGCTGGGCAATCAACTCGTCGTTCAAAGTCAGCACAGCGAACCGCCGCTCATCACCAAAGCCAAACAATATATCGCTGAACATCAGGGCGAGGAGTTATCGCTGGAACAGGTCGCCAAATCGGTCCACACCAGCAAGTTTTACTTCTGCAAAATATTCAAGAAGGGAACTGGCATCAATTTCACCGATTATCTGTCCCGACTCCGCATCGAGCGGGCCAAAAACCTCCTGCTCAATCCGCATCTGCGCGTGACGGAGATCGCCTATGAAGCCGGATTTCAATCCCTGACCCATTTCAACCGGGTGTTCAAGCGCATCCTAGGCCTTTCTCCCACCCGCTATCGAGAGCAGTCGGTCCTGACCTGAAACACAATCGTTTTTTTCGGCGGCAATCCGGCACGGCGCCACGCCCTTTTGGGGAGGAGCGAGTTCAAGAAGTATCCCGAAGCGGGTCGTTGCGGCAAATGGATAGGGATGGCGCACTGCATTGTCCCCGCCCGCGCGGAGGGAGTGGAACCAATTATGCCAGATTCACTCGCTACCCCTCGAGATTCGTCGCTTGGCGAACTCGGAGGACGGCGCACCGCCATCCCTACCTTATTTTGGAATTCGGGTTCAAGCCGGAGGGGGCAAACCGGGCTGCATCCCCCCGTGTCGGGAGCATTTCCTGCGACACCGGCGGATTTTCGGAAGGGGATCAGGACGACTTGGATTTGAAAACTGCATTCGCACCGAACAGCAGCCGCAGACTATTCATCACCACCACCACCGTGCTCCCTTCGTGGCCAATGACGCCAAGGGTTAGCGGAATTTTTCCGAGCAGGGCCATCACGACTAACACAACGACGGTGCCCAGTGAGAGAAAGAGGTTTTGACGGATGATCCGCTGCGCCCGCTGGCTCAGCCGGAAGGCCGCAAGAAAATTTTCCAGCCGGTCATGCATGAGGACCACGTCGGCCTGTTCCAGGGCGGCGTCAGAACCCCGCGCCCCCATGGCCACGCCGATATAAGCCACCGCGAGGCTGGGGGCATCATTCACGCCGTCGCCCACCATCGCGACGCGTTTCCCCTGTCGTGTCAGCTCCCGGATGGCGGCCACTTTCTCCTCCGGCTTCAACTCGGCGCGCACATCCTCCAAACCCAGTTCGTGGCGGAGATGCTCAGCGGCAGCGGCGCGGTCGCCTGTCAGCACCACGCTGCGCAGGCCCTCGGCGCGCAGCGCGGCCAGCACTCCGGCGGCCTGCGGCCGAATGTCGTCTCGCAAAATAATCCGGCCCAGCAAGTCTCCCCGGCCGGTCCACACTTCAGAAAAGCCGGCGGCGGTGGCGGGGACGGCATTCATCACCGCGGTCCAGTCGCCCTGCGCAAGCCATTCGCGGCGGCCCAGCCGGCATTCCCCGCCTGCCTCCCGGGCGCGCAACCCCATGCCGGTGACGGATTCAAATCCCGTCAGCGGAAGGGTCTGCAACCCGCTCTGCTTCCCGTGGCGGGTGATGGCGCGGGCGAGTGGATGGGTGGAGAATTTATCCAGCGAATAAGCCAACTGGGCGATTTCCGTTTCGCGGCCCGGCGGAAAACTTTCCACCTGCGCCACGCGCAGCTCGCCCGTGGTCAGTGTCCCGGTCTTGTCGAGGCAGACCACATCGACGGCAGCAAGCTTTTCCACCGCCGCGCCACCGCGAAAGAGGATTCCATGACGCGCGCTCCAGGCGATGGCCGCCAGCACAGCGGACGGGATGGAAAGCACCAGGGCACAGGGGGAAGAGACCACCAGCAGCGTCATGGTGCGATAAAAGGCGCTCTGCACGCCCTCGGCGGAAGTGAACGACGGGAGATTCAATGCGTAATGCCACACAAAAAACATGGCGAGCGAGAGCCCCAGAACGCCGTAGGTATAATAGGTGCTGAACTTGTCGGCGAACTGCTGCGAGGGGGCCTTCTGTTGCTGCGCCTCCCGGATGAGGGTGATGATTTTTTGCAGCGCGCTCTCGGCGGCGGGCCGGGTGACGATGACCTCCACAGCTCCCCATAGGTTAAGGGTGCCGGCTAGCGTGGTGTCGCCGACGGATTTCTCCACCGGGGCGGCCTCGCCGGTGAGGTTGGATTCGTCTGCAGCGGTCGCGCCTCGGGCAATCTCCGCATCCACCGGAAACTGGGCGCCGGGCTTGATTATCAGGCGGTCGCCGGCGCGGATCGTTTCCACGGCGATTTCGGTTTCATTGCCGTGGGCGTCCAAGGCCGTGGCTGTTTTCGGTGCAGCGCGGAACAGGGAGCGGATCTCCTTTTGCGTGCGCCCCAGCGCGTAATGCTCCAGCGCACCCGAAAATGAAAAAAGGAACAGCAGAGTCGCGCCTTCCGCCCACGCCCCGATGCAAGCCGCACCCACGGCCACCGCAATCATGAGGAAGTGCACGTCCAGCACGCCTTTTTTCAGGCGCTCCCAGACCTCCTCCGCCGGATAAAACCCGCCGGCAAGGTAAGCGGCCACAAACGCCGGCACCTTGAAGGGCTCAGGCAGCCCCAGAGTGAGCAGCCCGAACCCGCCGCAGAGAATGGCGGCAGCCAGCTGCAGTTTCCATTCCCCCTCATGCGCCTCGTCGGTTTCCTCAAGCACCACGGTGCGCGCCCGTATGCGGGGCAGCGGAAAATCGCGCCAGCGCCAGAATTTCGGCGCGGTCGGACAAGTGACCCGCGCGATGGTCGTGATGTCCCCTTCGTGGCGGATGACGATTCGTCGCAATTCCTCCGGCGTGAGTGGCGCGGAGCAACCGCCGCAATGCCCCGCCCCTTCCAGCAACGCGCAGCGTAATTCGGGGGGCGCCGTCCGGGCTGACTCCAGGCGTTCCGTCAGCTGCTGACTGAGCCGCACCACATCTGTCTGTCCCAAAGTTGCAACGGAAATCTTCTGTTCCGCGGGATTGATGCTGACGGCCTCAAGCGTCGGCTCCCGGCTCAGCACCTCCAGCACTGAGCGCGCAAGGCAGGTCGCGGGCGCGGCGGTATTATTTTGGGGTTCCACGTTCATATAAGCAGAGCCTTGGAGGAAAATATTAACCCAGCCATGGTATCAGCACAAGCGCGACGCCGGCGAAGCGCACGGCGGAAAAGCGAGAGATGCCCCTGACTCCCCGTGACCGGTTCAAACCCAGGCAAAGCGTTGACGATGAAATCTGGTTGAAAACCCGCGCGACACGCGGCAACATCCTCCCCATGCAAAGTGTATTCACCGGCCCCGTTTACGTCGTGCGGGATAACATCGATACCGACCAGATCATCTCCGCACAGTTTTTGAACCTCGTGCCCACCATCCCCGAGGAATACGAGAAGCTCGGCAGCCATGCAATGGACGGATTACCCCACTCCCTTTACCCGGTCCGCTTTGTCAAGGACGGCCAGCTTGACAGCGACTATCCGATCCTTGTCGGCGGCAGGAATTTCGGCTGCGGCAGCTCTCGGGAACACGCCCCCATTGCGCTGGGCTCGGCGAACTGCCAACTTGTCCTGGCCGAGAGCTTCGCCCGCATCTTCTTCCGCAATTGTGTGGCCACCGGTGAACTGTATCCCTGCGAAATCGCCGACCGCCTCTGCGACGTCCTGAAGACGGGGGATGTGGTCACGGTGGATCTCGATGCCGCCACCGTCACCGCCCAGGCCACCGGCAAGGTGTACGCCTTCAAACCGCTCGGGGACGTGCGACCCGTGGTGGACGCCGGCGGTCTGTTCAACTTTGCGCGCCAGAGCGGGATGATCGCGAAGTAGTCTTTGCCCATGAATTTGGTTCCCACTCCCCGTTCGCTCCAGAGGCGCCCGGGGATTTTTCTTTTACCACGGCGCCGGCCGCTGGACTCGATCCGGGTGGTCCGCACCCCTTTGGCGCCGAATCATCCTGAGGGCTATGCGCTGACAATTTCCAAAACCGGCATTGAGATTGCCTACCGGGAAACCGGCGGCCTGCGGGCGGCCTCGGCAACCCTGCGCCAATTGCTGCGCGAATACGGCCGCCGCCTGCCCTGCCTGTGGATCCGCGACTGGCCGGACTTTGCACGCCGCGGCGTGATGCTGGACATCTCGCGCGGCCGGGTGCCCACGCTGATGACTCTGCTGGATCTCGCGGAGCGGCTGGCCGATTTTAAAATCAACGAGCTGCAGCTCTACACCGAACACACCTTTGCCTACAAACAATTCAAGTCTGTCTGGCGGGGATGGGGCGCACTGACCGCCGCCGAAATCCGCGCCCTCGACCGGCGCTGCCGTGAACTCGGCATCGATCTGGTTCCCAACCAGAATTCCTTCGGCCACCTCCGGCAGTTCCTGGAACATCCACGCCTGAAAAAGCTGGGGGAACTCTCCGAGCCCTACGAGGCAGAGACGAAAGATTTCCTGCGCCGACCGACCACGCTGGCCCCGACCCATCCCGGCACCCTGCCCTTCCTGCGCGGGCTCTACGACGAGCTCCTTCCAAATTTTTCGAGCGATTTTTTTAACATCGGCGGTGACGAAACCTGGGACCTCGGCAAGGGCCAGAGTCGGAGCGTGTGTGACGCCAAAGGCAGGGGCCGGGTTTATTTAGACTTTCTAAAAAAAATCCATCGCCAGGTTGCCACCCGAAAAAAGCGAATGATGTTCTGGGGAGATATTCTCCTAAAATATCCCAAACTCGTCGGGGAACTGCCCCGAGGAGTAATTGCATTGAACTGGGGTTACGAGGCGAATCATCCGTTCGCCAAGGAGGCCGCCCAGTTTGCCAAGGCTGGGATCCCCTTCTATATCTGTCCAGGCACCTCCACCTGGCAGACGTTCATTGGCCGGCATGACAACGCGCTGGCCAATCTGCGCGAGGCCGCCAAGGCCGGGAAACAGTGGGGCGCCCTCGGCTATTTGAACACTGATTGGGGCGATGGAGGTCATCCCCAGCCGCTCGCCGTGAGCTGGCCGCTGTTTGCTGCGGGGGCCGCCCTGGCCTGGAATTCCCGGTCGCTGGAGGAGAAAAAAATCCGCGCCGCCTTAAGCCGCGATGTGTTCGAAGATCCCACCGGCCAGATTGCCGATGCCGGTTGGCGGCTGGGTCTGGCCCATCGTCGACTCGGGATTCGGGCGCCAAACGAAACTCCGCTGGGTACGGTTCTTGCCGCACCCCGCCCCGAAGACCGCGAGCTGTTTTGTAGGAACGGGCTGAAATGGGCTGCCCAAATCCCCCCCAAAAAAATCCTCACCACACTCAAGGAAATCCGGCAGCAACGGGCCGCCCTGAAACGTGCCAACCCTTATTCCTGCTCGGGAAAATTGCTGGCCGGGGAACTGGATCTGGCAGCGCGAATGGCGGAACAATCCTGCCAGTTCATGCTGTGGCAACAAGCTGCCCGCAAGGGGAAAAACACCGCAGCCAAACAGATGGCCAAGCGTGGAATTAGGGAATTACGAGAGCTGGAAAAAGATTTCAGTGCCGGCTGGCCATTGCGGAACAAAGGCACGCCAAAACACTGTTCGCCGTTCTTGAAATGGCGGATTCAGGATTATCAGGGCTCCTAAACAAACAACTCTGCATAGCCAGACCCCAGCAGTCCGCATGATCCGCCAGGCCAGCGTGGCGCTGGCCCCATGTTCTAAAGCCAAAGACTGAGACACGAATGAGCGCAAATGACGGAAGGAGAAATTAAACCGCAAGGACGTCACCGGGCGTTCTGGAGCGGCGCAGATCTTGGCCGGTTGTTGGTAGCAGCAGGCAGAGATACCCGCGGCCACATTTTCAGACAGGCTCTTACAGCGTCTCCGGCTTGAGCATCAAATCCGCGACCCGCGAGAGCAGGCGCCCCGCCCCGCCCCCGTCCAGCACGCGATGGTCAAAACTCAGGGTGAGGTTCGACTCAGTCACGGGGAGGAACTGACCTTTGGCTTCATCCCAGAAGGGGACGCGCCGTCCGGCCCCCATGCCGAGCACCAGCGTCTGTTCCGGCAACGGAATGGGTGTGGCCCAGATCAGGCCAAAGGTGCCGTAGTTGGTTACTGTCGCGATCGATCCTCCGGTGGCTTCCGCCGGCAGCTTGCGCTGGCGCGCGAGTTCCACCAGTTCATTGTACCGCTGGGTCAAATTCTTCAGCGATTTCTTGTCGGCATCCCGGATCACCGGCACCAGAACGCCGTCCTCAGCTTCCACGGCAAAGCCCACGTCGATGGAACTCGGATGGACAATTTTACTGCCGACCAGGCGTCCGGCGGGCGCGGAATTCTCCGCCAGAGCTATGGCCAGGGCGCGCAGGGCATACAGCGCGGGACCGGGTTTGGGGCTCGACGATTTGCGGTGAGCGAGCAGGGCATCCAGCGCCACGGGCAGTCCAACCGTTGCCAGCGGGCGGGTCCAGCTGCGGCGCATGGCGTCCGCCACGGCCACGCGCATGGACGAGGCCTTGCTCATCCGCTGCTTTTCCAGATGCGCAATGAATTTCTCGAAGTCCTCCACGGTCACGCGCCCCGCTGCGCCGCTCCCGGCGATGCCGGCCAGGTCGGCGGCGTGCAGCCCAAGTTCGTCCATGCGCGCCTTGAGCCGGGGGGAGAGGTAGCTGGCGCCCTTGGCGTTGGCGGGCACGGGCAGACCGCGCACCGTGGGTTGCACGCGGCCGCTGCGCGGGCTGATCTCCGGCTTGGAAACGGGTCCGGCCTCGGCGTTTTTAGCAGGGCCAGGACCGTCGAGGCCCAGGCGCACGGTCTCTTCCTGGGTGGCTTCGATCTGGCCCAGCACAGTGCCGACCGCGTAGCTTTCATTCAGAAGCACGGAAAATTTCTCAACCCGCCCGCTGCAGGGAGAGGTGACGCTCATGGTAGCCTTGTTGGTCTCCACCTCGATGAGATCCTGATCCGCCTTAACGCTGTCGCCAGGCTGAACCAGAAAGTGGATGATGGCGGCCTCGGCGATCGATTCGCCGAGCTGCGGCATGATGATGGGAATCTGTGGCATAACAATTAATCAAAAAAAACAATCGCCGGAACAAGAGGGAGGATTCCGCTCAGGCTAAAACCAGCGCAACGATTTCCTTTCAAGGTCATGTCCGGGGGAGGAATCATCTCCGTAAAGTTTTCCGGGCGGAAGCGGCGATGGCGCGCGCTGTCGGCCGGTGAGCCATCCACAGGTTGGGGTGATAGGGCACTGGAGTGTCCCGGGCATTGAGGCGCTGCGGCGGAACGTCGAGCAGGCCGAAGCCTTCACTAGCGACGCGCGCGATGATCTCGGCGGTCACACCGCCCCAGGGCCACGATTCCCCCACGCAGAGGAGGCGCCCCGTGCGCGCCACACTGGCCATGATGGTGTCGGTGTCCAGCGGCTTGACCGAGCGCAAATCCACCACCTCGATCTCCCAGCCTTCGGCGGACAGCTCAGCGGCGGCGGCGAGCGCCTCGTGGACCATGGCGCTGTAGGCGACCACCGTCAGGTCGCGGCCCTCGCGGGCGATGCGCGCCTTGCCGATGGGCAGGGCTTCGCTGGGCAGGGCCTCCGCCTTGAGGTGATAATAGAGAAACTTGTGCTCGCAAAAAATCACCGGGTCATCAATCGCCACCGCTTCGAGCAGCATGCTGTAGGCGTCCTCCACCGTGGCCGGCGTCAGCACGATCAGGCCGGGATAATGGGCGTAAATCGCCTCGATGGACTGGCTGTGGAACGGCCCGCCGCCCTCGGTCCCGCCGAACGGCAGACGGATAGTTATAGGACAAGGAACATTTGTGCGCCAGAACAGGGTCGCCGCCTGGTTGACAATCTGGTTGAAGCCAACGACGGAGAAATCGGCAAACTGCATCTCGACGATCGGCCTCAGGCCCTCGATGGCCGCGCCCACGGCCATGCCGACCATGGCGTCCTCGCTGATGGGGGCGTCCAGGACGCGACCGGGGAATTCCCTGGCCAGGTTTTTGGTGGCCTTGAAAGCCCCGCCGAACGCGCCGACATCCTGGCCGTAGATGAACACCCGCGGGTCATCGCGCAACGCGTGTGCCTGCGCTTCGCGGACGGCTTCCAAATAGGTGATACTCATGGCGCAAAAGGAAAATCAGCTTCCGGAATCTTCATCGTGCAGCTCAATCAAATGACGGGAGGAAATCGCCTGCCATTTTTCGTCATAGGGATCGGGCGCCGGTTCGCGACGGACCTGGGCGACGGCGTCTTCGATTTCACGGACGACCTCTGTGCGCCATCCCTCAAGCGTGGCGGAGTCGGCCCACTGCTGGCGGAGCAAAAACTCTTCGGCCACCTTCAGGCAATCGCGCCCGAGGGGGGAGGTCTTCAGCTTCGGATCGATGTAGTGCGAGTCGTCATGCTCGCCGTGGCCGCAGAGGCGCAGCAACCGGGCAACGATGAGCTGCGGCCCTCCGCCCGAACGGGCCCGGGCCACCGCTTCGCCGGCGGTTTTCAGGCAGGCGACCAGGTCGGTGCCGTCGACGGAGTGGGCGGCGACACCGTAGCCGGAAGCCTTGTCCGCGAGGTCCTCGCAAACAAACTGGCGCGAGGTGGGGGTGGAATAGGCGTATTGATTATCGGCCACGACCAGAACCAGGGGGAGTTTTTCCACGGCGGCCTGATTGAGCGCCTCGTGAAAGGCGCCGGTGGAAGTCGCCCCGTCGCCCAGACAGGTGGCACCGACCGTTCCGGAAACACCTTTAAGGCGCCGGGCGAACAGGGTGCCGTTGACGACCGAAATCATTGCACCCAGGTGGCTCACCATCGGCAGATATCCCTCAAGCGGCCGGCCGCGATGCACGTTGCCGTCGCGCCCGCGCATGGGGCCTAGGGCGGATCCAAGATAGGTCCGGATGGCGTCCACAACCGTTTCTCCAAAGGCCAGCCGGCCGGCGGCGTCGCGGATAAGCGGGGCGAAGATGTCGGTTTTTTTGAGGGAAATGCCGATGGCGACGCTGAGGGCTTCCTGGCCGCGGCCGAGAAAAACGCCGCCGTGAATTTTTCCGCCGCGATAGAGCGCGGCATACTTGTCATCCAACAAGCGCGCGGTCAGCATCAGTCGGTAGGCGGCGAGCGTTTGATCGCGCGCAGCCTTGGTTTCACCCACTGGCGGGGTGTCGAGCACCGTGTGCAGCATTGGGGCATTTTATCGCCCGGACCCCGTCCCAGCAATGTTTCATTTTGCTGGGGGCTAAAATCAGATTGGCTTGCCCTGCCCCTCCGTGTTAAATAAAACTCTGCCCGCCGCCCGGCGGACCCATGCGGGCAGACCAACGCACCATGAACACCACCTCCTCCCAAATACTTCTGCTCAGCGGCGGCACGCAGGACGCGGAGGCATTGGCGGCAGCGCTTCGAAACGATTCCATCGTGCTGCGGTTTGCCGGCTCTGCCCGCCAGGCGCTTGAATTCCTTAAAGACGCTCCGGCCGATCTGGTGCTGGTGGATCTGGAGTCGGCCGCCGCGGAAGGCTTCCACTTGATGGGATATTTAGGACAACATCCGGCCCAGGCTGGGGCCCGGGTGATTGCGATGGCCTCCGCGAACGACCCGGCGGGCATTCTCCGGGCGTTTGAGTTGCAGGCGGTGGATTGCCTCAGCAAGCCGCTGACGGCGGAGGTGCTGGGCGCCCGGGTGCGCTCGGCCCTGCAGGCTAAGACGGCCGAGGACCAATGGCGCCAGCGCGTGCAAGTGCTGACGCAGGAGCGAGCCGCGTCGGAGGCCGCCGTGCGGGCAAAATCGGACTTTCTGGCGGCGATGAGCCACGAGATCCGGACGCCGATGAACGGAGTGATTGCCATGGCCAGCCTGCTGCTGGAGACGCCGCTCAACCCGGAACAGCGCAGCTATCTGGAAACCATCAATGCCAGCAGCGAATCGCTTCTGGCCATCCTCAATGACATCCTGGATTTCTCTAAGATTGAGTCCGGCAGGATGGAACTGGATTTGCGGGAGTTTGATTTGAGGACCTGCATCGAGGAGACGCTCGACCTGCTGTCGGTCAAGGCCGGCGAAAAGAAAATCGACCTCCTGCACGAGCTGGACGATCAAATTCCGGCCAAGCTTCGGGGCGACCCGCTCCGCCTGCGCCAGGTGCTGATCAATCTGTTTGGCAACGCGATTAAATTCACCGGAGCCGGGCACGTATCCCTCCGGGTTAGCCTGCTCCCACCCCCGCCGCAGGAGGAGGGGAAACCGCAGGCCCTGACGCTGCATTTTGCCATCCTCGACACCGGCATCGGCATCCAGCCCGACAAGATCTCCCGGCTGTTCAAGGCCTTCACGCAGGCGGAGAGCTCCACCACGCGCCATTATGGCGGGACGGGGCTGGGACTGGCCATCAGCAAGCGGCTGGTGGAAATGATGTCTGGCACGATGTGGGTCGATAGCGTCTCGGGCCAGGGATCCACCTTTCATTTCACCGCGGTTTTACAAGCGGAGCCGCAAGCCGCGCGAAAAGACCCGTGGCCGCGGCTCGTCGGTCGGCGGGTTTTGATTGTGGAGGACAACGCGGCCAGCCGGCGCATTCTCACGGAACAGGCCATAAAATGGGGCATGCTCCCCCAGAGCGCAGAAACCCCGGAACAGGCGCTGGAACTGATTCTCCGCGGCGCCCGGTTCGACCTAGCCATTCTGGACTTGGAGTTGCCCGGCATGGACGGCGCCTCCCTCGCCGCCGAAATCCGCAAATTACAGGGCACCGCCCAATTGCCCCTGGTGCTGCTTGCACCGCCGGGCGCCGGGTCCACCGCACTGAAAATTCCGCTGACCCGGTGTATCGCCAAACCCATCAAACCCTTTCAACTGGGGGCTGCCATTGATCTGGCGCTGTTCACGCCCGCCGCGCCGGCTCCGACCGTCGCCCCCGCAGCCCCCGGCCGGCTGCTGGGGGAGCGCCTGCCCCTGCGCATTCTTTTGGTGGATGACAACGCGATCAACCAGAAGGTGGCCGCGCGCATTCTCAGCCAGATCGGCTATTACCCCGACTTTGCGGAGAACGGCCTCAAGGCCATTGCCGCGCTGGAGGCACGGGTCTACGACGTCGTGTTCATGGACCTGATGATGCCGGAAATGGGCGGACTGGAGGCCGCCCGCATCATCCGCCAGCGCCAGAGGGATACTGACACCCACCCCAATTACCGCGGGCGAATCGTGATTGTGGCCATGACCGCACTGGCCATGCAAAGCGACAAGGACGAATGCCTCGAGGCCGGCATGGACGATTATCTGGCCAAACCCGTCCGGCCGGGCGACCTGCGTGCACTCCTTGAAAAATGGGGGCCCACAACCCAGCCGGCCGCCATAATCTCAACACCACCCGGACCGGGCACGAGTCCTGCTGAGCCGCCGGTTGATATGGAGCGTTTCAACGAAATGACCGGCGGCAACGAAGATAACCTGCGCGAACTCACCTCAATGTATTTGAAGCAGACCACGGGACACCTTGCGAAAATCCGGATGGCCATCAACGAGGGTCAGAACATGGAAATCCGCCGAGTGGCGCACAGCTGCGCCGGTGCCAGCGTCACCCTGGGCATGATGCGCCTCGGAAAATTGATGCGCGATCTGGAACGGGAGGGCGCCGCCGGACATTGGCCGGACATCTCCCGCCTTTACGAGCTAGCCGTGCGCGAGTACGAAGCCGTCCAGCAGTTTTTCTCCATCCAACCGGCCCTGACAGCAACGGTGGCCGCGCATTTTCATCCATGAAGAAAATCCTGATCATCGAGGACGACGAGGTCGTCGCCAATGTCTATTGCAACCGGCTGATGGCCGAAGGCTATCGGGTCCAGAGAACGTCCCACGGCGAGACCGGCCTTAAAGTGATGCGCCTCTTCAAGCCGGATGCGATCATCCTCGACCTCATGCTGCCGGGCATGTCTGGGATTGAAGTGATCCAGCAGGTCCGCGCGGATAAGGACTGCGCCGCCATTCCGATCATCGTCTTTTCCAACACTTATCTGACCGAGCTGATTCAGGAGGCCTGGAAAGCGGGCGCAAACAAGTGGATCTCCAAGGCCAATTGCTCGCTCAAGGAGGTGCTCGACGTGGTGCGCCACACGGTCCGCAAAAGCGGTTCGGCCCCGGAGAAGATTGAAAGCGAGGAGGATCTCCAGGCCGGCCTGCGGACAAAATTCATCGAGGGTCTGCCCGCCACGCTGGCCACCCTGCGGGTCTTGGTGAAAACCCTGATCAAGGCCGGCAATGAAACGGAGCGGCTGAAGGCGATCCACCAACTCTATCTCAAGATTCATGCGCTGAATGGAAATGCGGGCGTGTCCGGACTCAAACTGATCGGGCAACTGACCAGCGCCCTCGAGGCGCTGCTCCGGGCGATCGAGGAAAAGCCCGAGCACATCAACGCCTCCACCCTGAGGACCACCGCCGCCGGCGTGGATTTTATAGGATTCCTATTTGACCGCGGCCTGCTGCCGGAAAACCAAGCACTGCCCGCAGCCAAGATCCTCGTGGTGGACGATGACGCCATCTCGCGCCGGGCCATTCTGAAAGCGCTTGAGCAAGCCGAACTCCCCTCCCTCGACGTCGAATCCTCGGAGGCCGCCTACGACCTGCTGGCCGCGGGTCCTTTCGACCTGGTATTTCTGGACGTGGACATGCCCGGGATGAACGGATTCGAACTCTGCACCAAGCTGCGCAGCCTGCCGATGCACCAGAAAACCCCCGTGGTATTTGTCACCGGCCTGAATGATTTCGACAACCGCACCCAATCCACAATGGTCGGCGGAAACGACTTCATCGCCAAACCATTTCTCTTCATCGAACTCACCGTCAAAGCCCTGATCCACGTCCTGCGCGGAAAATTACAGCCGGCGAAATAAGCCCGGATCCCGCAAGTCCTCACGTTTTTAAACCGAATGCCGCAATAGAAGTTCTCGCCAGTAAGGCAGGGACAGCGGGCCCCTGTCCTCCCACGCGTTCAGCGGACGTCAGGAAGGGGCTTGGAATTGACGCTCTTGACGCTCTTAAAAGTCCCTTCTGCGCCGGTTTTTTTACCGGGACTGCCGCGATGCGGCTTCCCTGTCCCTGAGCGCAGCGTTAGGCGACGGAGAGCAATCAGGTGAGGCGTGGCGTCTTACCTCATTCGTTCCGCCCTCCCGGGCGGGGGCATCGCAGCGCGATGCCCCTGCCTACTACTGAAGCGTGCTTTTGCGGAAAATGGCAGGGACCGCCGCGCTGCGGCGTCCCCGTCGCCGAGCGCAGCGTCAGGCGACGGAAATCAATCAGGCGTGGCGAGGCGTCTTGCTCCATTCGTTCCGCCCTCCCGGGCGGGGGCATCGCAGCGTGATGCCCCTCCCTATTTGGGAGTGCGGGTTTAATCAGAGTGTTTCCGCTCAACCTCCGATCCGCGTGAGAATCTCATCCGGGGGAAGCCGGTCCAGCCACTGCGCCGCGCTGCTGCCCAGCCCCGGAAAAATAAATTCCGGCGCAATTTCACACAACGGCTGGAGCACAAACCGGCGCAGGTGTGCCCGGGGATGCGGCAGCACCAGCTCCGGGGTGGCGCGGGTTTCCAAACCAAACGCAATCAAATCCAAATCCAGCGGGCGGGCCTCGTTTAAAACTATTTTTGGTTGGCGGCCAAATTCTTTTTCCAAGATCTGAAGTCTATCCAGCAACGATTCCGGCGTCTCCCCGCTCCTCGGCAAAAGACCGACGACCGCATTTAAGAATAGCGGTGAGCCGGGCGGGCAGCCGACCGGCGACGTTTGCCACAGGGAAGATTTTAAGAGCGGCGCTCCGGAATAAACCTGCAGCTGCGCCATGGCCTCCAACAGAATTCGCCGCGAGTCGCCCAGATTGGAACCTAGGGCGATAAAGGTCATGGTTGAAACCGATGGTTGAAAATTCATTTTCAAGAATTTACTGCAGCCCCCGGCAGAGCTGCCGCCCCTCACTTCAGGCCCAGCACATCCTGCATGTCGTATAGTCCGGGCTTTTGCTGCACCGCCCAAAGGGCAGCCCGCAGGGCGCCATTGGCAAAGGTGTCGCGACTGGAGGCCTTGTGCGTGAGCTCCACCCGCTCCCCGTTGTTCGCAAAAATCACCGTGTGGTCACCCACCACGTCCCCGCCGCGCAGGGAATGAATCCCGATCTCTTGCGGGGTGCGTTCGCCGACAATGCCCGCCCGCCCGTGCCGCGCCACCGTCTCCAACGACTGGTGCCGGACGTCCGCCAGAATTTCCGCGAGGGTCTTCGCCGTGCCGCTCGGGGCATCCTTCTTGAGCCGGTGATGCATCTCGACAACTTCCATGTCGAAATCCGTCCCCAGAATCTCCGCTGCCTTGCGCGTGAGCCAGAATAGGGTGTTGACCCCGGTGGAATAATTCGAGGACCACACCAGAGGGATTTCCGTTTTCCGGGAGGTGATCTCTGATTTTTCGGCTTCCGAATGACCGGTGGTGCCGATGACCACCGCTTTTTTGTGCCGCGCACACTGCGCCACGATCTCCGGCGTCGCACTGTGCAGGCTGAAATCAATCACCACGTCGCCGGCGGCGATGACGGCGGACAAATCGTCGCCGGCCTCGATACGCCCCACGATTTCGAGATCGCGGAAGTGGGTGGCACAGGCGATGAGCGCCTTGCCCATACGCCCTCCGGCACCGGTGATAATGACGCGGGTCATGGCTATTTCAAAACGTCACAGCGTTTGAGGGTGGTGCGCAGAAGATCCCAGTTTTTGGGGTCCATCGGCACCAGCGGCAGGCGGTATTCCTCCTCGATCAATTTCATCATCGCGAGCGCGGCCTTGACCGGAGTGGGATTGGTTTCAATGAACAAATCCTTGAACAGCGGATAAAAGCGCTGATGAATTTTCAATGCGGCGGAGGCTTTGCCCGAAGCAAACAGCCTCACCATCTGAGAGACTTCCCGGGGAATGAGGTTGGAGGCCACGCTGATAACACCCTGCGCGCCGACCGACATGAACGGCAGCGTGAGCGAATCGTCGCCAGAGAGGATCGTGAATTGCGGGCCGGTGGCCGCGCGCAATTGCGACACGCGGTCGCAGCTGCCGCCCGCCTCCTTGATGCCGACGATGTTTTTGCATTCGCGGGCGAGGCGCTTGACCGTCTCAAGGCTAATCTCAATGCCGCAACGGCCGGGAATGCTGTACAGCACGAGCGGAAGTTGGGTGGCCCGCGCAATGGCCCGAAAATGCTGATACACGCCTTCCGGAGTGGGCTTGTTGTAGTACGGCGCCACCTGGAGCGATCCGTCCGCCCCCGCCTTCTCCGCCGCCTGGGTGAGATCGATCGCCTCGCGGGTGGCGTTCCCGCCCGTGCCGGCGAGGACCTTGATCTTGCCCGCCGCGAACTGGACTGAGAGCTCAATGATCCGGATGTGCTCGGCACAATCAACCGTAGGGGATTCGCCCGTGGTCCCCACCGGGACGATGCCGTCCACGCCGCCCTTGATCTGGAGCTTAATCAGGCGTTCAAGCGCGGCTTCATCCAGGGTGCCGTTTCGGAAGGGTGTGACAATGGCCGTGTAGGTTCCGGTGAACATCATTGGCAATAGAATCAGGAAAATAGCCCTGTTTGGCCAGTCTGAAATTTAAACCTGGGTTTCTACAACACAGGGCCAAAGCTCCCCCGCACGAAATGCCGCCTGCCCGCCCGCAGAAGCCGACGCCGGTTCAGATTTTACGGTAGATCGGCTTGGAGACCACCACCGCCGGCGCCCGTTTACCGCGGATCTCAATCTCGATAGCCGTTCCCGGCGCGGCCCATTCGGGCGGCACATAACCCATGCCGATGCCGAGGTTGAGCGATGGGCTTTGCGTGCCACTGACGACTTCGCCGACCGGGGCGCCGTTCGCCCAAATCGGATAGTGGGGGCGCGGGGGCGCGGATTTATCGGTCATCTTGAACGCGACGCATTTCTTTTTCACGCCGCAGGCTTTTTGTTCTGCCAGCACGGCGCGTCCGTTGAAATCGCCCTTGTCGAGCGAGACAAAAAAGCCGACGCCCGCCTCGACCGGAGTGGTGCTTTCATCCAGCTCATGTCCGTAAAGAGGGTAGCAGACCTCCGTGCGCAGGGTGTCGCGCGCGCCGAGCCCGGCGGGTTTCAGACCAAACGGCTGACCGAGGGAGAGGCATTGATCCCAGAGCCGCTGGATTGCATCGTCGCTGCCGACGATTTCAAAGCCATCTTCGCCGGTGTAGCCGGTGCGGGAGACGAGGATGCCGGAGGTTCCAAACTTGAATCCGCCAATCTGGTTTTTCTTGAGGTCGGTCACAGCCGCGACCCGCATGGCGGAGCTGGACGCGCCGGGGATCACGGCGTTGATGAACTCCTTCACCTGCGGGCCTTGGACGGCGATGGCGGCATAGTTGTGCGAGGCATCGGTGAGATCAAGATCGCCAGAGAAGCGGGATGCCTGCGATTGCAGCCAGGCGACGTCCGGATCAATGCGGGAGGCGTTGATGATCAGGAAATAGACACCGTCGGAGAGTTTATACGCATAGAGGTCGTCGATCACTCCCCCGCGCTCGTTGCACATCAGGGTGTATTGCCCCTCGCCGGCGGCGAGTTTGCAGACGTCGTTTGTGAGGACGGAATTGAGAAACGCCTCCGCGCCTGCGCCGCTGACGGTCACCTCGCCCATGTGCGAGATATCGAAGATGCCGGCGGCCTTGCGGACGGCCAGATGCTCATCGGTGATGCTGGTGTATTGCACCGGCATTTCCCAGCCGCCAAATTCGATGAGTTTGCCGCCGATTTTCTGGTGGGCGGAATACAGCGCGGTGCGTTTTAACATAAAAAATTTCAACCGGATACAAATTCGGAGGGACGCCAACAAAACAGATCCAGCAAAATAATGGAAGGGGTCAGCCCCACTTCTCGGTCTTCATCTGCTCCTTTGGCATTCCCAACCCGTGCAGCACAAGTTCCTCGGCGAATCCGACCAAGGCGTTCGGGCCGCAGGCGTAGAAAACCGTGTTAGGGAGGTCAGTGGCAATTTCCCGGACCCATTCCGACGTGATTCGGCCGGTGCGCCCGGTCCAGTTGTCCTCCGGCATTGCCCGCGTGCAGGTGACGTGGAACCGGAAGTTCGGGTTTTCCTTCTCCAGCTCGCGGAATTCCGCATTGAAAATAATATCCTTGGGCTGGCGCACGCTGTAGAGGACGGTGATCCGGGTCGGCAATTTCCGACGGGTGGCCTCGCGAGCAAAGGCGCGGAACGGGGTCACGCCTGAACCGCCGGCAATACAGACCAGATGCTTCTCGGGCTCGTACACCGGCAGGAATTTGCCGACCGGCGGGATAACGAACAGTTTGTCGCCGGCCTTAGCCCAATCCACCATGCGAGTGCCCATCTTGCCATCGCGCTTGATGGTGACCTCGTAGGCGCCGCGGTCCAGCGCACACGACGACAGAGAATAGGCGCGCTTGTAATTGGCTGTGTCCGGCCAGTAGAGCGTGATGAACTGTCCGGTCTTGAATTCGGGGTTGTGACCCTCAGGCCATTGGAGGCGGAGGGTTTTGGTGTCGGGCAGTTCCATCGTCACCGACTCCAGCAGCATTTCAACAATTTCTTTAGCCATAAAATAGTCAGGGGAGCCGAGCTTAAGACATTCGCTCCCAACCGGCAAGCGCGGTCTGGCTTGGAAATATTATTCCATCATAGCGTCGCACTCGGGACTGGGGAATCCGCAGCAATCCGCGCCAGGACTTCCTGTGCCAGCACTTCGTAGGCGGCGGCGCCGGAGCTGTACTTGTCGTAATGGATGATGGGCTTGCCGAAGCCGGGCGCTTCCGCAAGCTTGGTGCTGCGCGGAATCACGGTTTCAAAAACCTTGGCGCCCAACTGGCTCCGCACCTCGCCGACGACCTCATTGGACAATTTGGTGCGGCCATCGAACATGGTCATCACCACGCCGAAAATCCCCAACCGGGGATTCGCACCGGTGGCCTGCAGCTGGCCGAGCACCCGGGTCATCATGGAGATGCCCTCCAGCGCGTAATACTCGCATTGCAGCGGAACCAACAGGCCGTCACTGGCGATGAAGGCGTTGAGCGAGAGGATGCCAAGGGCGGGCGGACAATCGAGCAGGATCACATCAAACCGGCCGCTATCCACGACGGGCTGGAGGGCATGGGTCACCGCCATCAAATGGTTTTCCGTCCGGGCCAGCTCCAGCTCCACGGCGCACATGTCCAACTCGCCGGGCACCATTTCGATTCGCTGATAGGCGGTGGGCTGAATTTTATCGAGCAGGCGCCCCTCGCCGAGCAGGACGCGGTAGGCGCTGGCGCCCTCAATTTTCTCCAGGCCCATGCCACTGGTGGCGTTGGCCTGGGGGTCGAGATCGAACAACAGCACCCGCTGACCGAGTGCGGCCAGACAGGCCGCCAGATTGACGGCGGTGGTGGTTTTTCCAACGCCCCCCTTCTGGTTGGCGACGGCGATGATTTTGGTTGGCACTTGCGCTGATTAAAATGGAAACAGGGCGCCGTTTCAAGCGCGCACCGCTTATTTTAAAAGCCGGAAAGGCTCAATGCCCAACGGGGAGAAAACTGACCGGCTGGACCAACCCGGATTGCGAGCCGAACAGCGAGGCCACGGGCTGAAGACTGGCGACGGCACTGTTGCTGGCGGCAAAATCGGTGGACAGCGCCGGCGCGAAGGCGGAGGACTGGGCGCTGGCGAATGTGCCGGCGGACGGGGTCGAAGACTCCAGGACCAGATCCGGCTGGGAATCGGGGCGCTCCGCGTAGACGATCCCCAAAACCAACAACAGCGTCAGCGCGGAGGCGAATGCGCCGGCAAATGCCGGCTTCAATTCCAAATTTTGCAGCAGTCTCATCAACCAAGGAGCTTGCGAAAACAACTCCTCCTGTGCCGACTGTGGTAACTCCGCCTCGGCTTGACGTAGGCGCGCTGCGACCTGACTGGAAAAGCCCGCGAAATAGCCTGGCGGAGGGAGCTCCTGCCGCTTGTGCGCCAGCAGCTGGCGCAATGTTTCAAAGTTATTTTCGTTCTCGCTCATGTGGATTTCAAATAATCAGCCAACCAGCCCTGCATTTGCTGCCGCGCATAAAACAGCCGCGACCGTACCGTGCCAATGTTGCAATTCATGATTTCGGCAATTTCCTCATGGGACTGCCCCTGAACATCATGCAAAACCATGACTAATCTATGGTGTTCGGACAGCTTGAGCAACGCCTCGTTCAATTTTCCCTGCAATTCTTTGAGGCCGGCATCGCGCCGCGGCGTTTTATCCGAAATCAGGGCGACCAGATCCGGATTGTTTTCCACATTGAAGTCCAAGTCGTTGAGACTCATGTGGAAACGGTTCTTACGCTGCTTGAGGTAATTAAGGGTTTTATTGACAGCAATGCGATAAATCCAAGTATAGAAGGTGGACCCTCCCTTGAAAGATTTCAGCGCCTGAAACGCCTTGATGAAAGCCTCCTGAGCGAGGTCGTTGGCATCCTCGTGATTGGAGGTCATGTGATACACCGTGGCGTAAATGCGCTCCTGATACCGCTGGACCAACTGGTCGTAGGCTTCCAGATTCCCCTTTTGCGCACGGCGAACCAGCTCCATTTCGTCGGTCGGGAGGGGCGTTTCTCCTATCGGAATGGGAGCGGGTGCGGCCATAACATTCAGCGCCCAACCGTCAGCGTTCCGGTCTGTTGAGTGAGAAAATCCGCCAGTGCCAAGAGGCCGTCGCGGCCGCTCGAGCCAGGCAGAATCGCCAGCGCTTGACGTGCCCGCGCCAGATATTGGGAGATCAGTTCCAGCGACGGCTGGAACGTCTCATAGCGCACGAGCAGTTCATTCACAGACGCCCAGTTTTGAGGCTGCCATTCTTGAATCAGGTTTTCCAGAGCCCGGCGATCGTCCCCCGTCGCCCGCTCCCACGCCAGCAACACCGGCCACGTCAGCTTGCCCTTTGCCAGATCCGTGCCGAGGGATTTGCCCGCCGCCGTCTCCGTGCCAAACAAATCCACGCAGTCGTCGTAGACCTGATAGGCCGTGCCGAAAGCGGCGCCGAACTGCCGCAGCGCCGCCCGCTGATCCGCACGGGCCCCGCCCAGAAACGCCGCCAGATCGCACGAGAGCGTGAACAGCTCGCCGGTCTTCATTTCAATCACCCGGAAATAATCCCGGCGCGACAACTCAAACTTGCGGCGATGCTGCGTCTGCAAAATCTCTCCTGTGCACACTGTGTTGGTCGCCTTCGCCACCGCGCGGCATACATCCATGGTGGGGTACGTGGAAGCCAGGGTCAGCGCTTGGGCAAACAGGCAGTCTCCAAAAAGGACGGCGATTTCATTGCCCCACTGGGCGGCAATGGTGGGCTGGCCCCGCCGAATTTCAGCCTCGTCCATCACATCGTCATGCACCAACGTCGCCAGATGCACCATCTCGATAATGACCGCTGCATTAATCTGCTCATCCCCGATCGGGCCCACGGCGCTGCCGGCCAGGGCGACCAGAGCGGGCCGTAAATGCTTGCCGCTCCCGCTCAAGGCGGATTGGGCATAGGGGACAAGCTGGGGGTCAAACTGCTGGGTTTGCTCAATCAAGCGCTGGTGGACCGACTGAAGAAAGGGATCCACCTGCTCCACGATTTGATTCCAGGAACGGCTCAGATTGGTTTTAGGCGATTCAGAGAGATCTGAAAGCGCCGCGATAGTTTCAACTGCCAGCATTGATCTGCAACTGTACTTTTGCCAAGCCGCCTAGTCAAACCTGTTGTGCCAGCCGTGTTGTCGCCTCAACACCGAATTGACCGTTGGCAAGGAGCGCCTCTACGGGCGGGGTCAGACCACGGACAGCGGTTCGAAAGCCTTGCCCAAAATGGGGAGGCTCTTTGTTTTAAGCCAGTTTTCCAGCACGCCCGCGTAAACATTCCTGAAATCCAAATTGTATTTCAGGTCGCCCTGATGCAAATCCTGCGGAGCCAGGCTCGGCTGCTTGCCGAACAGGCCTGCCTTCACACGGTTGCCGACTATAAACAGGGGGGCGGCCGCGCCGTGATCCGTGCCGCCGCTGGCGTTTTCGGAAACGCGTCGGCCGAACTCGCTGAACGTCATCACCAGCACGCGCGGCAGATTGCCCTGGGCCTTCATATCCTGAACAAATGCCTGGGTGGCATCGCCGAGATCCTTCAGCAAACGCGCCTGGGCGCCGACCTGATTGGTGTGCGTGTCATAACCGCCCTGGGACACATAATAAACGCGCGAGGGCAATCCGCCGCCAATGAGTTTGGCCACGAGCTTGAGCGACGTCCCCAATTGCGAGCCGGGATAGGTCGCCTGAGTTTGCACCTTCGCCGCGATGTCGCGGATTTTATCGGAGCTCATCTGCGCATCCATCGCGGTGCGGGAGATGAAGTCCACCGCCGACCCGCCCTGCATGGGCATGCCCGCGGCGAGCGACCCGATACTGCCGCCGGAATTGTCGTCCTCGGCCGCAAGGCCAGCCATCTCCAAGTCGTTCAGTTTGCGGTAGGACTCCTCCGTGCCCGCCCCCTTGGATAGGAACCGGTAATTTTGCGGGTTATTCAGACAAATGCCCCGGGGGTGCTTGGCGAAAAATGCCTGCGGCAGCTGTCCCCCGATTGCGACACCCGCCGTGGGATCCGAACCGCCACAGGCGTTATCGAAGTAACGCCCCAGCCAGCCGTAAGGTTCCGACCGGTCCGAGGCGCTGGCGGTCTGCCAGATCTCGGTGGAACGGAAATGAGAGCGGCTTGGGTTCGGATAACCCACGCCCTGGACCACAGCCAGCTGCCCGGCGTCGTGGAGGGACTTGAAACCCGTCAACGCCGGATTGAGAGCCAGCTCATCATTGAGCTTGATGAGCTTGTCGCCAGACAAGCCAATGTGCGGGCGCGCCCGGTGATAGAAATCATTCGCATAGGGCACCACCGTGTTGAGCCCGTCATTCCCGCCAGCCATCTGCAACACCACCAAAATGGTGGCGTCGCTGCCGGTGACGACCTGGGTGGCCGAATCGGCCGCCTCGCTGTGCAGCGCCGTGAGCGTGTTCGCCAGAAATGCCGGCACCGTCCAGGAAAGCGAACTGCCCAGCACGGTCGTGCGCAGGAATTCCCGGCGGGTCTGGAGTGTGATTTCGTTTTTCATGATTTGAAAGGAGGCTTGCCCCTTTGGTGGTATCGCCCGCCCGATTTCAGGTCACTTGATATTGAGGGGTGGACATCATCAGCCGGATGGCCGCCAGTATGTCGTCATCGTTTAAAAGAGTCCGGCTGGCTAGAAAATCCAACAGGGTCCGCTTCTGATCGCCCTTGAGCGGCGACTGGAACAATCGGCGTTCCAGGGAGACCACGAGGAGAGACTGGTTGGCGCGCTCCTCCGGCGTGAGAATTTTACCAACCTCCACGCCGCCCATACGGACACGCTGCAGCTTCCGCACCCCCTTCTTGCCACCCCCGCCGGCTGCTTTCGTTTTACCCCCCAAATCTCCCGGGCCCATAGGCGGGAGCGTCCCCTGCACCAGCGATTCCGCATCGTTATAACGGGCCAGCAACGTGTTGGTGGTGATCCAGGAAGTTCCCCCGTCCCATCCTTTGACGTTGGGCGGCGCGAATAGATCCTGTCCTAGCTGGCGGGTCATCCCACAGCTGATCAGAGGGGCCGGCAGAGGACATTCCAGGGCGCGAACGCTGCCCACCAGCCATTGCACCGGGCTCTTCACCTGATTGCGAAGGACCGATGCCTGGTAAAACTCCCCGCTGCGGAACATCGCGCGAAGGAGCGGCTTGAAATGGCCCCCGCTGGCGCGAAACACCGCGGCCAGTCCGGTGTTCAGTTCCTCTGAAGGAGGCTGCCCAGCGAAATAGTTCCAGAGTTTGCCGGTGATGAACCGGGCCGATTGAGGCTGCGCAGTGATTTGCTCGATCACGTCGTCCCCGCTCCAGCTGCCCGTGCGCCCGAGAAAGGTCTTGGGTCCGGCATCGTGAATCTGGGGCCGATAGATAAACTTTTCGCGGGCGCGGTCCAACGTCCACCCCGTCAGCGCACGCGCGGCCTCGGTGACGTCCCTTTCGGTGTAATGGCCTTCGCCCAGAGCGAACAGTTCCATGACCTCGCGCGCAAAGTTCTCATTGGGATGCTGCCGGCTGCTCTGGGCCTGGTCGAGCCAGACGAGCATGGCCGGATCCTTGCCCGCCTCCAGCAGCAGGTGCTGCCAGTTCTCCGTGGCCAGCCGGCGGAATAATTCGTTCTGGCGCCACAGATAGTAGGCGTTGCGCACCTTCTCCGCGCTGGTGGCAAAATGTCCGTGCCAAAACAGAACCATTTTTTCCTGGAAAGGGCGCGGCCCAACGGCCATGCGCTGCAACCACCAGCCGCGCAACTCCATCAGGCGGTCGCGCTGAAGCTGGTTTTCCTCCCGCTGCAACTGTTTCTTCTCCTCCGGCGTGCCCTGCTGATTGATTTCGCGGATCTTTTTCAGGCGGTCCGGATCGGGTTTAGCCCACGCCGGATTGGGAGTGGGATCCAGGATGGATTCGTAATCGACCAGAAAGTTCACTGCCGACTCCGGTCCACGGTCCGCCAACGCCTCGATTTCCCGAGGGGGGCCGCCGAAACCGGCGCGATTCAATAAATGCGCCGCCATGGCATAGTTCCAGTCCCGGACTGGCAGCGGTTTGAGCATACAATCGCAGACGGAAATGATCCCTGGGAGGTTTCATGCCCCCTGTTTTTTTTCTAGGGTCAAACCGAGGGACCCTTGTTTTCCTAATCGTTTTGTTTTGGCAAGCGGGCTTTTCGGCGATTAACTATCCCCCATGCAAGTCGTTCTCAATTATCTCAAACAGAATCAGGCCCGGGCCGTCGCCGAACTCTGCGAGCTGCTCCGCTTCCCCAGCGTTTCCGCCCAGCTGCAGCACAAGCCCGACCTGCGCGCCTGCGCCCAGTGGCTGGTGCGGCATTGCCGCCAAATCGGGCTGCAGGCGAAGCTCTGCCCGACGGCCGGCCATCCCATTGTGCTGGCTAAAACCCCGCGGGCCAAGGGCCAGCGGCGCCGCCCGCATTACATGGTCTACGGTCATTACGACGTGCAGCCGCCGGAGCCCCTGGACCTCTGGCACACACCGCCCTTCGAGCCGCGCATCGAGGGCCGCTCGGTGTATGCCCGCGGGAGCACCGACAACAAGGGCCAGTTTTTCGCGCATCTCAAGGCCGTGGAAGCCTATCTCCAGACCGGCACCCCCCTGCCCTGCGACCTCACCTTCGTTCTCGAAGGGGAGGAGGAGGTCGGCAGCAAGAGCCTTTCCCATTTTCTTAAAACCCATCGCCGGGAACTGGCGTGTGACGCGGTGGTAATCTCGGACACCGGCATGCCGGGCTTAAAACATCCCGCACTCACCTACGCCCTGCGCGGGATCATCGCCTTCGAGATCACGCTGCACGGCCCCGAACGCGACCTGCATTCCGGCGTCTTCGGCGGCGCGGTGGAAAATCCCGCCATGGCGCTCGCCCGACTGCTGGCCGGTGTGCGGGATGACCAGGGGCGCATCACTATCCCCGGGTTTTATGACGGAGTCGCACCGCTGTCCCGATTTGAGCGGGCGCAGGCCGCGCGCTATCCCCTGAAGGAGGCTCAACTGAAGAAGCTCCTGGGGGCCCCCGAGCTGTTCGGCGAACGCGGGTTCACCGCCACCGAACAGCGCAGCGCCCGCCCCACCTTTGAGATTAACGGCCTCACCAGCGGGTACCAGGGCGAGGGTAGCAAAACTATCGTGCCCGCT
>Ga0209597_1000317_pt1 | contig 32252 bp, 53 predicted proteins | sample M_140625_MF_Meta_FD_187316 | JGI IMG/M metagenome (GOLD analysis project Ga0209597, IMG submission 187316) | Freshwater microbial communities from Lake Montjoie, Canada to study carbon cycling - M_140625_MF_MetaG (SPAdes) (version 2) | ecosystem: Environmental > Aquatic > Freshwater > Lake... | reverse complement strand
GCCCTATACGCTTCTGTTTGTGCGTCTTGAGTTTTGCCAATTTTGCCCAATGAGTAACCTTGAATTTCTTTTTGTGCTTGCGCCCTATACGCTTCTGTTTGTGCGTCTTGAGTCGCACCAATTCTTGATGTTGAGTAATCCCTATAACCCCCTTCTAACTGCGCCCTGTACGCCTCTGTTTGTGCGTTCCGAGTTGCACCAATAGGAGACGTGGAATAATCCCTATAACCCCCTTCTAACTGCGCCCTATACGCCTCTGTCTGTGCGTTCTGAGTTTGACCGATAGGTTGCCCCGTAAGTTCTCTATACTGCCTGCCCAACTGGACGGAAGTATCGTAAGACTCAGGATCAATCTGGCGTAGTTGTTGGGTGGCGCGTTCCTCTGGTAATTGCAAGAAGGATCGGAACGAAGTGATTTCTTTTGCCGCATCAGTTGAACCAACAGCGAGGGGTTTGAAGCTACCAATCTGACTTGTTGCATCTGAAACTGCGCTACGCACGCTGGCTAAGTCTTTCTTTAACCCATCCACATAAACATCGCTGGCAGTCCTCTGTGCGCTATTGGCTGGCAGAGTATCAAGAAGTTTTTGCGCTGCTGTCAGCCTTTCTTGGATGCCAACTGCTTGAGTGTTGCCAAGATCAACAACCCTCTTGTAGCGATCTACCTTAGCTGTGTTGTAATCATTTAATATCTGATCATCGGAAACTTGGAAATTAACTTTAGCCGCAAATGGTGAAGCACCATAATTGCGTTCAGCCGAAAGAGCTAGAAGTGCTGGATCTGTTCTCGCTCCAGCCAACTGCTGTATGCCGCCAGAAACTGCGTCGTAAGTGCCAGTTTTTTCGTTGAAAGTTGGCGTGCCACCAGCATATTGTTCACCAGAACCTAATTTCTTAATATTTGAGGTAACTAAATCAAGCTCTGTTTGTCTTTTTTCTTCAGCAGCTATTGCTGCTTGATTGTCTTGGTATTTTTTTACAGCTTCATCTGCTTCATTTTTATTGCTAAAGTTTTGCCCTCCAGAACTTTCTATCTGACTTGCCCACGAAGGACTCGCAAAGTTAACTCCAGTAATACCAAGTTTTCGGACTTGACTGTTTTGAGTATCTACTTTTTGTTGCCAACCCCCAGATTCGTCTAGTTTAACGGATTTATCTTTATAGACAACATAATAATCAGCCATAAATTACCTCAATGAAGGATTCGAAATATTCGGAGGAACATTTCCGTAAACATCAATAGGAGCCTGCCGAGGTGCAAAAGCCACGCCAGGTTCAACCGAGGCGTAGGGACTTTCTCCGTAAAGACGTTCAAACTGGCGAGTCATCTGTGTGCCTAGCCCACGATTAAGGGCATACGCTTGGGGGCTTTGTTCGTAAGACCTGCGCAACCCTTCCATAGTACGCTGGGGGCCAAGTTGCCGTTCATTCTGTAAGGCAGCTAAGGTTGCCGATTGCTGGTCTAAGGCCGATAATTGACGCTCTAGTGAGCGTTGCTGTGGCATATACTTGACGCGAAGCTTATTCTCCATCGCAGCCATCTCTGGTGATTTCTCCAAATAGGTATCAACATTCATCCTATAAGCATCAGCATTAGCTTGCGCTACCGCTGCTGGATCGGGCGGTGGAGGCGGTGAAGGAATAGATGGAGAACCACCCATATTAAGCCATAGCCTTTTTCATAAATTTCATATAGTCGTACCTTTTCTTAACTCCGTTGCGGTTGAAGATTAGGCTCCTGCGGGGGCCAAACCTATCCAATAGGATAGTCAGCAGGCATTGCATAGCCCTTCGGCTACGAGCAGTACTTCTACCATCGGTAGAGGTAACAGTCAAGTCGACAAAGGCAGTATCTCCATTAGGTCTATGTAGGTAATGGGTAGGTTCTTCTGAGGCGTTAATTACCCTGGCCACCGCTACCCCTACTATTTCCTCGCCGTCCTTGGCAACCCCAACCATGCCACGCTGGTTGTACCAGCTAAACCACTCCCTAAAGATAGGCCATCGAGATTCTGGCACGCCAGATAGCTCAACGTATTCCATAGCCGTCATATAATCTTTTGCACCTCAATGGTGTCTGGGTTTGCGGCAAGCATAATTTGCTTAATAGAAAGTTTCCTACCTGGAGCCTCCATCTTAAATTTCATATTTCGCCACTTCTGGTAAGACCTCAAACTATCCGCCCTAAAGTTGTAGGTTTGAGCCGAAAGTGTGGCTGGAAGCGTGAATGGCAGGGTCAATCCCCCAGGCGTAGATGTGTCAACATCGCTTCCAATTGTAACATATTGGGAATCTGTCTCTCGCTTCATCCCAATCGTACAGCCAGTAGCCGTAGAGTAATAATACTCCATCTCATAGTGTGATCCATACTTCTTTGCAATCTTATCGTCAAAATCGTATGCCTTGGTTACGACATAGGACGTGTAGGATGTTCCGTAGTCCTTAAATTCTGTATCACCATCTCCCTGTAAGTCTGGATCAAGATAGTCATAAAGATGACCAACTTGACTTGTTGGACTGCCAATCGCAAGTTTCACGCAGTTTGTTGAGTAACCACCAGAGAAGTTTGTCTTAACCATTGCGCTTGCAGATATAGTCCACAATCCCTCAAACGAATTGAACAACGTATTATATACAAGCATATAATTACAAGTTGTTGAGTTATCCAGAGGAAGGGCAAGGTAATACCTGTTATTATGGAATGCAGCGTTTGAAACTGATATATAACTTCTGTTTATTCTTGCAATAACATTCTTTACTGGTTCCGTAAGGGTTGGACCTACTGAATAAAAATCGTCAGCAATTGACCTTACCACGCTCCGTATCCCATCATTGGAAAGAAAGAACACATCCTTACTTGTAAAAATAGCAGTTGCAGATGCCTGACATCCAATCTTGTCGTTGATTAGCCTTACCACCCATCCCGCAGCCGTTATTGCGGCAGGATCAAGTGTTACAAGATAAATCTTGTTTGGCTTGAAAACTATAAGCTCATAATCAAAGAAGGGTTGAATTGCAGTAATATCTTCACCATCATCACCACCAACAATAATGCTGTTGGTTGATTTCCACACCTCTGAATCCAATAAATCAGATGCGTAAAGCGTGTTGCGATATACGCCTGTCCCAACCGCAAATAAGCGGTTTGTAAATTGACGAACAAGACGTAAGCCAGCGGGGGCAAGGTTTGAAACGCTTGCAGTTGCTGTTGCCGTAAAATGACCACCTCCTGCTGGTGGAGCAGCTATTGTCACCGCAGGCGCGGACGTATAACCAGATCCAGCATTTGTGACAACAACCCCAGAAACAGTTCCGCTTGTTACTGTGGCAACCGCACTGGCTGTTGTTCCGTAGGCTAGGCTTGGTGCGGCAATTGTAACCGCAGCAGTTGATCCAGTATAACCCAACCCCTGGGTTGATACTGTAATTGAAAGAACGCTTGTACCTTGCCTGTAATAACTTGTTCCATCCGTAAAGGATAAATTGCTTGCTCCATCTGTATAATAAAGCCTGTTATTGAACTGAGAGAAATTAACATCAACCGCTCCGCTTGTTACAGTTCCAGCAGTCGTTCCAAAGCTAGTTGCACTAGTTGAGTTAAATAGCCTGCCATTGCAAGCCACAACAATTCGTTCAATGTCGGAAGTATCAAAATAGTGCATACCTTGAATTGCTGACCCGCTTGAAACATTTGTAGAAACAGTCTCAATTCCCTGCCTGGTCTGTAAGTGACCAGAGGGAGAGATCGTCATATTGTAAATTTCGCTTGCTTGATTATTCCCAATTGAACTTGGGGAGATCCCTGAAGCCTGCCCACCCTCAAAGCTGGGCGATCCAGCTATGGCCAACACATCGTCTGTTGTATCTATGTATAAAGGCATAAAGCCTACTTTTAAGCCGAGAACATTTCTTCTATTGTTAATTCACCTAAGCTTTGTGGCGTGATCTGTTTAATGCCTCCAACTTGGCTCAACTCGTAGTTCGCCATAGCAGACAAGTCTGAGTTTGCAGATTGAGTGATTACTTGCGCCTTGGTGTACTGCCTCTCACGCTCTAGCGCATCAGAATGAGTCAAGGCTAAGACAAGATGATGGACATGGGGAAGGCGAAGCTCGTCAGTCAACGCATCGTCTGATGGAGGAAAATCGACAATATAATTAGCGCGAGTAAGGCATTTGAGTTTTTCAATTACGCGAAGTGGTATTGTGCCAGATGTAGCCATCCTTGGATAAAGGTTTAACTCTGCAACCCCGCCAGTATTTCGGCCTGTGAAGTGGTAGGTAGATGGATCTCCAGTGCGAGCATCGTCAAGCAAGCTTGGGTCTTGGCTGATGATTGTGGCTAGATCAATCGGGTCAACCTCGGAATCATTGTAGGCAACTGAAAGAGGAGTTTCTACATTAGTGCCAAGCGTGATTGTACGGCTTGTGCCAACAGAATAGGTTGAGTTGGTTACAGTCTCGCGCCAAGGCGCAAAGTCCCATACACGCCTGTAGGCCAGGCTTGCGGCCTTTTGCAAGAAAGTAATCGTGTCCGAGTCGGTCTTGCCAACCTTCTCGCCTGCGTACTGAGCGATTTCGGTTAGGGTCATTTAGTTAAGCCTGCTCAACGCCAAGCCAAACAAGCCATCTGTTGTAATCTTCAGTTGAGATTGCATCGTAATCTGGCTGTGGGTCGGATTCGGTTTTAATGTAATTTGTAAGCTTGGAATCACTTTCCCAAGTAAACTGATAAACAACTTCTTGATCTGTGTTTGATATAAGTGTTTTCATGTTGCGTAATATGCAATCTTTCTGCTGGTTCCGTTGATTGAAACTGTTAGGTAGCCAGCTACTGTTGCTGGAGGTGTGATTGTGCTTGTTGACGCTGTCACTGCTGTAGTCGCATTGCTCATTGTCAAATCACCATGAACGTGAAGTTTTGATAGGGCTGTTGCTGTTCCAATTGAGACATTGCCACTCGAATTAATTCGGAGGCGTTCTGTTCCACCACCTGTTCTTATTATCAAAGGGCATCCACCACTGCCTATGTTAGTTGGGTCAACATCTACAATAAAGTTTGAGCTTACAGAATTATCAGCTACGCTTATTTCTGTTAAAACATTTGATGGGGAGTCTTGGAGTTTTAGATTTGCTCTATCTGAGTTTTTGATATGCAAACCACCTCCTTGCGTAAATGATGGAGATGTTTCGCCAATACCAACATTTCCACTCGCATCAATGCGCATTCCCTCAGTCCCACCTTCAGAAAACGCAATGGTGTCAGCAGCGGGGAAGAATATGCCCGTGTTGGTATCGCCAGTAGGGGAGATGGCTGGGGCGGCTGCCGTTCCTGTTCCACTTGTAATCTTGGTTATAGATGTGAGGGTTGGGATAACTCCAGTAGTAATAGTTCCAGTAGTACTGTTAAGCGTAGCCACTGTACCAGTAGTACTGTTAAGTCCAGTAATAGTTCCAGTAGTACTGTTGAGCGTAGCCACTGTACCAGTAGTACTGTTAAGTCCAGTAATCGTTCCAGTAGTACTGTTGAGCGTAGCCACTGTACCAGTAGTACTGTTAAGTCCAGTAATCGTTCCAGTAGTACTGTTGAGCGTAGCCACTGTACCAGTAGTACTGTTAAGTCCAGTAATAGTTCCAGTAGTACTGTTAAGCGTAGTAATTGTTCCAGCCGTTGTATTGATCGTTCCAGTAAGCTCGGCCTTCATCACGTTGGCTACTGTCATGCGCTTTAACGTATTTGAATCAGAAGCATCGCCAATTAGGAAGGTATCGTTTGTAGCTACAACTGTTTCAGCAGTGCGATCTTGGATAAGACCAGAGGTTGGGGTGGCATTGGTAACGAGCGCACCAAGCTTGGCAGCCGTTACGTTATTAGCTACTCCGTCAACAAAAGTTGTTCCTGCGGTAAATGAAGCCATTGTATTATCTCCCTATCAATTGAAGCGGTTTTTTAAAACATCCCACGCCATTGAGCAGGCCAGCCCAACGACTCCAGCTACAGCCAAAACCTTAGTCTTTAAGGTTTCCAGCGCACTCAATCTATTAGCAGTATCACCATGAAAAGCAAGTGAGCGTTCGATCATGGAGTACAACGTCATCTGACGTTCTTCCATCCTGGCCAATCGCTCTGATACGTTGGCGACCCTATCCCTAAGATCCGCAACCTCATCAAGACTCACGACCCTTACCCTCCAGGTATCTTAGTGCAACTGCAAGATGGACAACCGCATCCGTCACTTCGTCCCGATTGCGTCCATCGTCCACAATCCGTTTGATGGATCGGTTGACCGATAGAAGGTGCTTCACCTTGCCTACATACTTTGTCTCCTTGACCATGTTGTTGTTCTCTGCCGCAAACTTTAAAGCCTCCTTGAAGCAAGTGTACTCGGCTCGCGTCATCACTAAACGCAAACTCAAATTGATCAGCCAGATGCCTATGGTTTTCATGTTTAATAAAAAAAGTGGTTATTCAAGTTTGGCGTATTTTCTTTGCACGATGGCTTAGTCGTGTTGAGCAAACGGAGTTTTACTATATGCGTGGCAAGGAGTTTCGACTTCTTTTGCAAATTAGAAGACTTCATTTAACCCCCTTTGATTCTGGTTGTGCAGGGCTAGTATCGGGGGTACGGCCTGCATCTTCGGCGGCCTGCATAGTTGCCGTATTTGGATATATGGTATGCGTTTCTTGGTTATGTTGCTGTTTGGGAGAACATGAGCAGAGAAATAGGGCAAGGAGGAGGAGGGGCATTAGGCTATTTTTATGTACTTTATGTAACAGCCATTCGACATGATCGCGGCGTTAACTGCGTCCGTTGTTGTTCTTTGAGCAACTTGAAGTCCAAAGGTTTGTGCGCTTGTTAAAATTAGAGTTCCATTGATCCAACCAGAAACATTCTTAGCGGTTGCACCGCCATCCATATTTACGCTTGCGTGTAGCTGAGCGTTTGAATCTGACCTGCGTGATGCTCCTTGGTCTGTGGTTAATGAAAAATATCCGTTACCACGGCTTACTCTTATTATAAAACAACCAGAGCCAGAAAGCGTTGTAGAAAGTTGCAAGGATACTCCGCCTGTGGTTGAGGCAGTATCGCCGCCCACCCATCCTTCATATTGGTAGGTTCCAGCTGGAAGAGTTATTAATTTGGTGCTTGCAACAAAGGTAGTTGAAACGGCCTGCGTAAGTGTTGTGTCGTAAAGAGTGAAGATTTGCGGAGTGGAACGAAAAAGTGCCATCGCCTAATCCTTAACTAACTGTAGTCACACGCGCCGTGCCAGCGGTCGCAAAGATGCCACCTATCAAGCCAGTGTAGTTGGATGGTACTTCAAAGTAGTCACCAGAGGCAAGGCGAACTGTATAAGACGAGGTGCTGGTTGTGGCTGTGCCTAGTGTAACGTGCAGATTGCCTGCGCCTTCGTTAAACATTTGGCAACCAAGTCTAGTCGAGTCTGCTACTGCAATCGTTCCATAGCTAGTGCTTGTAAATGTAGTCGGACCTGTTCCGCCAGTTGTGGCTCTAGCTGGATTTGCCGTGACTGTTCCATCTACTGGAAAATTACGATCTACTCCAAAGATAGTTCCGTCTCCATCGTATATTGCACTTACTGCTGTTACAGGAATGCCATCGGCAACATCCGCCTGGAGCGTGGTTAGTAACGCTTCGATGTCACCTAGGTTAACATTGATTACAGAAGTGCCACTTGAGATTGCCTCAAGATCATCAATGATCTTATTCCACTGACGGCCCATGTTAAGACCTTAATCCTTGCGAGCGTAGATTGCCATTGCGCCACCAGTTAACGCTACTTGGTCAATGTCTCCATAGACAGTAACTCCAGCGGTAAAGGTTGCAGCGGTAGTCGCACCACTAATGACAAGAGTTGCAGTAGAAAGCGTTAGGGCAGTTACGGCATCGTAGCTTCCAGTATTAGTGGAAGCTGACGATGCAATAATTGTCCCGCTGTTACCAAGCGTAAGGCGAGATAAGAGTCGCATTAGGTGTGAAGGGCAATTCTGTACGAAGTGCCGTTAAGAGTCACATTCAAGGACGCAGGGGCTGTTGCAACAGTATTAACTGTGCCACCACTGGAACTTGCCGTAATCTCAAACACATTTGTGAAACCCTGGGCATCAAATCGCAAGGCTTTGTTTTTAGCCTTGCGAGTATTCCGCATAAACTCAGTAGCCATATTATTTTCTCCTTAAGGTAGCACGTTTGATACTATCTGGCGTGTACTTGCTTTTGAATCTACTGCCAAGCTTTTGTTCCTGGCGGTAGTACCCCTTCATCAAATTTGTTTCATTAACTCCCAGCGGGTTGTCGAGGGGTTCGCCAACACCCACTAGGGTCAATTTTCTAGGTACTGTGAATCTTTTAAGGTAACGAGGGACTGAATCCCTTTCGGCTACTGTCTTTTCGAGTTCGACAACTTTTCCATTTCTGGTGTCCTCGTACTCGTAAATAGGCATTAGCTATAGTTTTCCTTATCAGATTCCTCGGCCATCTTCATCATCTTTTCTTCTTCGGACATTGAGTTTTCACCTTCAGACATATCTTCCGACTTGTCCTTAGGAGCATTCTCACCAACGGCGTGTTCTACCATAACGTGTGCCACGCCATTCTTGATCATGTCAATCGTCCCAGAAAGCTCAACAGAATCGCCAACCTCTGGGGCAACATTCTCGCCACCATCGTTCATCTCGAACTTGGAGACAGGTAGCATTACCATTCCAGATTTTGTCATTTTTTCCATTGGTTTTTCAGATGAGGAAGAGGCTGGGGAGGTTTGACCCTCCCCAGCTTTCCTAGGTCCCATAGCGATTACTAGGGTTCCCATTTAATTATCAGCTATAGTTAGACTTCGCAACGATGACTCGGAAGAACCGAGGATCGAGTTGCTTGGCCGCATAGAACGTCTTAAAGGACGCAATAATTTTTTGGTTATAGGGGTCGCTTTTGTCAGCCGCATCAAGGATCGACACCTTCGGGGAAAAGGGCGAGCCAGAAGCTGCGATGCCAGACAAGTTAGGAACACCAAACGCACCACCACCGAGGAGGACGTTGGCATAACCAGTGTTAACACCAGTTGTTCCCACGCTGTTTTCAGCAATACCAGATGCAGACGTGTTAAAGGTCTGGACGTTTGTTGACGAAACGCAGGCCACGCCAAACAGTTTTCCGATTTCACCTTTATAGATGGCATCGGCGTTCTGATAGCTGGACACCTTCAACCAATCATCGTCCTGCATCAAATCACGAAGAACGGCTGGATGCGCTACGAGAGCGTAGCCGTCTTTGATCTTAGGTGCGCGAGCGATGAACAACGAAGTCGCACCATCGAGCAAGTCGGTGGCGGTCATTGCGCTGTTAGCAACTGAACCAGTAGCCCAAGTCGTGCCGTTAGTGCTGTTCTGAGCATAGCGGTTATACGATTTGGTGGCTACACCAGTACCAGTGCTGGTCGAGGAATCCTGCACCAATGCGCGATGGCAAAGAGTATCGGCGTGCAACGCTGCATCTTCGCCCAATTGTTTAGTGGCCTGTGCCAAGTGCGAGAACAGTTCGGTTGCAAGCAAAACATCGGTGAGGATGATCTTGCTGCCGTACTGAACAAGCGTGGCTTCCACCGAGGACAACGTGAGATCACGTTCGTCACCAGAGGCAGGAGTTGTTCCTTCCGACAGATTGGAGATCGCAGTGATGCTGGGATCGCCGAAGCGGAAGAACCGAATCGTTTTGTTGCCACCCGTTTTCGTTGGGTAGGGGGATTTCATTGCGAATTGCTCCATCTGAAGCAATGGGATTGCACGTTCCAATAACGCCTTCGAGAAGTACGTCTGGAACTGTGCGCTAACTGAACCAGTAGTTACCATATAATTTAATTACCTTTGTTGTTGTGACTAACTGTTTCTGTCAACTTCGCCAGCCATCTTCATCAATTCACGTTCTTGCTCATCGAGCGAGAGTTCGTGAAAAGCTTTAGTCTTGGCTGGACCAGTTGGTTGTCCAGAACCAGGTGTAGTCGCTTTTCTGAGTTGAGCCAATTCTGACTCATACTCTGCAACCTTCTTCTTCAACTCGGAAGCGGTCTCCGCCTGAAGCTTTACCTTTGCGATGCCAACCGCGTCCTTAATCCCCGCTGGGTAGTTGCGGAGGATGGCGTGGTTTTGAAGCATCTCAGATACTGCTTTGTAGAGTTGGCTTTTAGAATCTTTAAGGTCTGGGTTAGAATCTACTTCTTCAAGTAGGTTTTTATCCCAAGCTGATTTTAATTCAACTTGAGTTTTCTGCTCAAACTCTTTGCGATCTTCAAATTCGATTTCAGCGGACTTTTGTTCTGCGAGTTTTGCAAGATCATCACGGCCTTCGTCACGATAGCTTTTTGCCGCTTCCCTGTAATCCTCCGCACTAAAGCGGCGGTTTCCAGTTTTCTGCACCTCAGAACCAGATTGCGAAGTCTCTCGTTGGGCTTTGGCCTGTTCGATTGATTCACGCTCTGCTTTGAGTCTTGCTTTTTCCTCTCTAACATCATCCCACTCTTTTTCGAGTCTGCTCTTTGCCTTCTCATATCGGGTAGGCTTCTTTTGTTCGGAAGCCGATTCCGAGTTGTTTTCTGAAGGTTGCTCTGTTAAAGAACTTGCTTCTTCGGATTTCTCCTTAGAGGCTGGAACCTCATCCGAGGCTCCACGTTTATTTGTTTCGGCTTCTCCAGCAGGCGCGGGTTTCTGCTCGGTATCTCCGCTTGAAGCGACCTCTGTTTCTGCTTCTACTTTCGGCTCATCCTTTGGGATTGTTTCCAATCCTGCATCGGCTGCTGCCGCTAGTTTCAACATATCCAGTTCAGTAACTTCCGTTGAATCTGCCATTTGACCCTTTCTTACGCTTGTGGGTAGGGAGTCAATCTACCTCAAGGTTATTCGGCTACTGGTTCATCCGATCCGTCCCCATAGCCTGAGACGGCGGAGTTAAGTTTTTGAGATGCGAGCGATTCTAAGGTCGCAACACACCCTCTGAATCCTTTAGCATAACCACACGCATCCGCAAGTACATCATGCTTCTTCATTACAGCGGATGCGTTTTGGCGCAGGGTTAGGTTCAAAAGTATAAGACTAAGCTTCTTGCCAGTAGGTGTGGATAGAAAGCCTGTCCACGCCTTCTCGTCCTCGTCAACCCACTTAGGTTCGTTAATCCATTCTTGGTCGCGTATGAATGCTAGTGCTGCTTTTAGTTTTCTCATAGCTTTATACCCCATGAATCCCCTTGAAATAGAACTGCTTCCTTATCCTTAAATACCTCGACTAAAGCCTTTTGTACTGTCTTAAAGCTCCAATCATGCCCAGCCATTATCCCGCCAGCCCTAAGTTTAGGCTTCCAGTTAATCAAGTCTGCAAGCACGCCTTCGTAGCGATGATCTCCGTCTATGTAGATAAAGTCTAGCTCGTCATCCCTAAAGAACTGCAAGGCATCTAGGCTTTTACTTCTATTATGCAAAACATTGCTAAGTGGAGTGGTGCGTTCTTTGAAAGCCTCGAAGACAAACTTCATCGGGCATTGCTGGCTCGCCACATCGTTGATGTCATACCCATTCATCCAAGGATCAACCGCCATAACCTCCTTGAAATGTTTAGCAATAACCACTGTACCTTCCCCGCTGTAAGACCCAATCTCAACCGCCTTATTAGTAGCACCCGCCTCATTCGCCCACTCGCACAGCTTTGTTAAGCCTTCCGCTTGGAAGGCATCTCGCATTACTGGTACTTTCAAGCAGGCATCGGTGCTGGTGCTTGGCCTTGCATCGCTTCAGGTGGCAGTTGTTGCCCCTGTTGTTGCACTTGAGCCTTGCCTGCATCTCGAAGCTGTTTCTGAATTGCGCGGGATGTGTTGGGATCAATCTTCTCCAACGCTGCTAAATGCTGTTGTAAGTGTGCCATCAGAACTTGCATTGCGCTCTGATCGACCTGCTGTTGCCGCTGTTGTGCAGCTTGGTTAAACGCGAAGAGAACGGATATATGCGCCTTGTGATCGTCCGAAGGCTTGATAGCGACAGGGAAGCCTGTGGTGAGCATGGTCGCAATTTCAGTCGCTTGATCTTCAGCTTGATCCCCAGAGGCAGCGTTAGGATCTTGGTAGAGCCTACGGACCAACGATGGATCGTCTTGTTCAAGGACTGATTTAACCAGTTCTCCCTGGTTGATGAAAGGATTGTTTTGGAACATCTGCATCCGCGAGACTGACTTCTGCAACGCAAACTGGCGGTTGATAAAGTCTAATCCGCCCTTTGGCTCGATAGAATACTCATCATGGATACCATCGGGAGGCATCGAACCAGTTTCCTCCGCATACCGATACATCAAGTCTTTCTTGTTGTACTGCGTGTAAAGTGACCAAGATTGTTTGAATAGGTGGGATAGACCCATCCTAAACATACGATTGCGAAGATCGCCAGATGCGGCTGACTGCGACTGCAACGCTTGAATCTCGGTGGCAGTCTTCCTGTCACCAGCATTATACTGCGAGCCTGCGCCAAAGTCTGGGTTGCCCATACGCTGTTCAGCAAGCTGACGCTCCTCTAGCATCAAACGCTGGAAGTCGAATGGAGGTTGGCTGAACTGAACTGGTTTTAATCCTTGTGGCAGGATCTGGCCAGGTTGCATCTTCAGGTTCGCTGTGTTTAGCGAGATAGGATTCTGTGCCTCAAAAACGGGTCGGTTGGCTAGCTCAACGTAATCGCTCAAACTATTTTTGAGCTTACATAACAGATTCTCGCTAGGGAGGAGGATCTCTGCAACTCCGCGAGGGCTATACCAACCGCCCCCTGTGACCTCATAGGGGAAATCTACGAAAGGTGGTTCACCATGTCGGTAGGGTAGCGTGAAAGGTTTACGAATATCTTCGTCTATAGCCAGAGGACTGTAGGTTTCAACCTTCCATCCATCTTCGGACGGCGTGTACATTTCCCAAAGGACAATACGATCATTTTCAGATTCTTGAGTAATTCCTTCACGCCTGTAAATCTCGTCCTGAATCTCACTTCGTAAGCCCACTGACTTCGAGGGTTTACCCGAAATGATTTTAACGAACTCGTCCCCCTGCTTGTAAAGCGGATTTGCCTTATAGGAATCGACACTTGTCGAGATGATGTGAACAATGAAATCGGCATCTTTAAACTCCTTTGTGTAGGAAGGAACGATGATGTGGAAAGGGTCAATCGCCTCGAAATCAATACGCTTCTTGTCCTCGTTCCAAATTACTTTAGATACTCCGCGCCCATAGAGCAGGATGTTGTCAATGACGGAAACAATCTCCTTCTGAAAGTTGGTACGCTCGCGCATCTGGTAATCAAACCAACGCTCGGCTGAGACTGTCAGCGGAGCCAACTGCTGGCGCATAGGAACAAAGCTAGAGAGTATGTCGTTACCAATTGCGCTATTGACAAAGGATGGTTTTAACTTCTCGATAGCAGAATCAATTAACTGAACGTGTAGGTCTGCTGCTGTAGGCCAAGGCTTAATCTTGCGCCTAACACCAAAATAGCGAGCCTGGTAGAACAGCCGTTGACGATTCTCCCAAGTCTCACGCTGGTTGAGTGAGTCAATAATCCGTGTGTAATAACTATTCCTACGTGTATCTTTAGCGTTCATTTGTTGCGCTCCGTTTGAAGTTCATAAGAAAGATCGTTGACATAGTTAAGTGCCTTCTTCGCCCAGGCACGAATGGCTGGAGAGGCAGTACGAACCGCAGGGTAGCTATCGTCTTTCATTAACGACTCAACTGCCCCTGTCGTGTTCGTTATCGGACTTGTTGTCGCGCACCCACCAAGCAACAGAGCCAAGTTCACGATCAATAGCTTCGCGATTGTTCTTCCACTCGGTAGCGTTCTTGTCAACACGCTTTTCATACCAACCTGGTATGAGGCGAAGGACTGATGCGATGATTTGAAGTATCGCACCGATCACTTAAATTTATTTGATGTTTAACCCAACAGTCTTCAGAAATGCAACGACCTTTTCCAAGATCGAGTCATCCGCTGGAGTGGGGGTGAGCTTAACAATAATACGAGCAGCGAGTACAATGCCGCCAACCGCAGCGACTACGTCTGTCCAATTCGATGTGATCCAGTTCCATATATTCATAGTTTTATCCTCCTGCTTCAAACCCAGCCATGACAGGGTCGTGAAACTCCATCATGGCTTGAAGTGATTTCCAAGTTGGCCTTTCAATCTGAAAGGTCAAGTCGAACCTCATGTTGCCACCATCCAAGCATAAAGCAAGTGCGTCAGCCTTGTCGGGCGAGGCAAGACCTCTGGCACGCATCGAATCCTTAGATTCCACGCCTAGCTTGCCTTTCGAGTTGACTAAGCTTTTCCTACAAGTTAACTGTGCAGTTAGGTCATCGTCTTCTGGCAAGATGATCTCAGCCCCATCAATCTTCTTTGCCATGCCATACCACATCTCAGCAGACCTATTAGTATAGGCATCAGCATCGTAGGCAGTAGATCCGAAGTTAACTCGGTTGACCTCCCAGCCTGCCTCTGCCAGCGCATCGCACATAGGCATACCCAACCCACTCGCATCGGCAAATATGTTGTTGGCTTCTAACCCAGCCTTCTTGAACTCCACGATGAATCGCCCTACCGCTGCCATAGTGTCACGATCGCGCCAAGCTAGGAATGGCAGAACTTTATTGCCATCTCTTATTGCTAGCACGTTGCAATCCCCGCCTGCTGCAAAATCCACGCCTGCTACCCTAGTGCCAGGCTTGAATCTGGGCGGAGTGGTTAGGCAATGCTGAAGTTGGTTTAGGCTGATGACAAGGCTCTCGGAACCTATGTCAACGAACTCGCCGTAGATCATAGAGCGTGTCAGCGGGTGCTTCTCGCCGTACCGCTGGATAACCTCATCAATCTGAGTCTGCGTGATGTGGGGGCAGTCAAACGCTGTGACAAAGTGCTTCTTCCACATATCAGCCTCCTTGGTGAAGGCGCGGTAGAACGCGCCGCTAGACCCGCCTGGGCTGGATGCGATCAACAGTCTAGTTGGTTGGCAACGGCTGATAGCCTCGAATAGAGGGTCGGCTACAGTCTTGGCTTCGTCCACTACCATGAGCAATGGATGGTTGTCGTGGTCTTCAGCGTGCCATCCTTCTGCACGCCCTGCATCGGTCGCTGAATAGCCGATAATACGCGATGTGTTGCCGTTTGGGTGGAGGTAGCGGATCTCGCCAGATGTCACTTCCCACGCACCGCCGAGTTTAGAAATGTGATGGCGAAGGCTAGGCCACAACTGACTTTCAACTTGTCGGTACACGCCTGCCGTTGTGACAGCAATTGAGCGAGGGTAAACGAGGGCGTGCCATATCAAAATAGACGAAATAACTGTGCTGGTCTTGCCAGAGCCGTTGGCTGCACGCAATGCCACACGCGAGTCTCTGGGGTGTAAATCGGTTAATACCTTCCGTTGCCAGTCATAAAGGTTGATGCCCAATGCGTTAGATGCGAAATTGGCTGGTTTACCAAGGTCTTCTAACGCCTCCTCCTGGCTACGCTTGGGGGGTTTTGGCATAGTGGTGTGCTAGGACCTCTTTTTGTTTTGAGCCACAATAATTTAGGGGGGGTTATGTGTATCAAGCGGGGGCTGGGGGCGTGGCGGGTGGCGTGGTGGCTGGCCTAGATTGCCGAGGCTTGCGAAGTCGCATTCGTACGTGTTTACTTTTAGGAATATTAATAGATGTTTTCTGTAAGTCGTTGCTTATCAAGGGCAGTTTATTAATACAATATTCAATTGGCGACTTATGAGTGGAAGTCGTTGGTGTTGAATGGAGTTGCATTTGGGGTTTTGTAAGTATGGGCAGATCAATGACTTCCGCCTTCTTCTCCTTCTTGCGCACCGCTATCCCCGCAAGGAGTGAGGCAAGGTTAGATGAGATGCCGTGGGTGACATCCTGGCTAACTTGCAGTCGGGCAGAGGGTTGCGAATATAAAAACGATCTTTCCAGAATCCACGCTCGGGCTTGCCACGATTTCTCCCCAGCAAGGTTGATGGAGTCGAGCAAGGATACCTCTAAGTCACGCCTTGCTTTTTTTAGGGCATTGTCGAATTGTTTGTTTCTTGCTTGCCAGTTCTGAATGGTGGCTGGCGATATTCCCAGCGCTTCTCCCGCTCGTTCGTATGTTAAACCCTTGCGAATGTATGCCAGGAGTTTTTCTTGGATTTCTGGAGTGAGCGAGGTTTTGCGGCCAACTTTGCTTTCTTCTATTTGCTCCACTCGTTCACTATACCCTAAAAATAATTGAAATAAAGCTTGTGCTACTTAAGCTGGTAGGGTAGATTGCTTTTTATGAAACAGCAACACACTCTAAAAAACGCCGAATCCGCCACGGCTCAAGATGGCAAAAATATTAGACTCACGCCCGAAATGCTTGCTTTTTTACAAGCTGAAGTGGCTGAGATGGAATCCGAAAAGCGTGGCTGTGATGAGCCTAGAGGCATAGATAAACACGGCGAGCAAGCGGATGTAATTAGCTAACCAAAGAAAGAAAACACACTATGACAACATCAACAATTGAAAACGACGCACGCAAGCAAAAATCAGAAGCACGGAAAGCAATCCGCGAAGCGGTTAAGTATCAGAAAAGAGTCGATGAGGTAAAGGCGCAACCCAAGCTTGAATCCCTCACGATCACGATTGAGTGGAAGAAGAGTAGGACTTGGGGAAGCAATCCTCACGCTACTGGTGAGGCCATAACCAAGGAAGGAACGAGATTGGTTGGAACAGCAACGGCCAGCGGTTGCGGATATTGCAAGCGGTCAACTGTTATCGCTGATCTGTTTAACCAGTTCCTACGCCACAAGCTTTACGATCAAAAGATCCTAAACCGCTTTGGCTTTGGCAGACCCTATGGGATATGTTTGCCAAAGGACGGCCAAAGGTGGCTTCATTATTTTGACGGAGGAATTGGAGAGGACTGTTATCGCGATATATCGGAAGCAATCGGCGGAACTTGGGAATGCGTAGCCCACACGAAATGCGTGCAAGTTTACCAATACAAAGAGATCCAAAAGTGATTTGCTTTTGCATCTACACCACCGCGGGTTCATTCGTCTGCCGATTCTCTGATTTGGAGCGTGCAGAGTTCTGGAGGAGTTGCCGCCAGGTCCAAAATTATACAATCAGAAAGGAGGTGTGGCGTGATTAAGATTTATACGATTCTTATGGTGGGAGTCTTGCTAGGTATGAGCCTATCAAGCTGGCTCGAATTGCTCTGGAAATAACTTTCCCTCGTCTCTCCTCGTTACTGAGGGGAGGAGAGGTCAAGTCGATAGATGAGACCTAAAGAAACAGAATAAGAAAGGAAAATGACATATGAACAGAATGGAAGAAAAGATGAGCGGAGTCGGGTTTGAGTTGCCGATACAAGAATACAAGAAGAAAGATCCTAGAGGCTCTGACCACGGATTTTTCACAGCATCGTGGTCAGAATGTAGTGGGATGGAGGTGACAAAGTATTCGTCAGACAAGAGCGCAAAATATTTGATGCTCTTTGGATGCTTTGAGGATTTTGAAGCTTGGGCGGATGATTGCACCTAAAGAATAAAGGAAATTAAAATATGAAAAATAAAATATGGTTTGGAGAGATCCCAGAAATATTCGGTTACGGCATTAGTTGTCTAGGTAATTCCAAGAAAGAAGTTATGGAGACAATGAAGAAAGAATATAAATGATGGAAGGAACAAGCACCAGACGAGGAGACAAACTTCAAGACATCATATGAGTATTATGACGGAAGGATATGGCAAGTTGAACTAGGGAAGGGTTATCACGGCGGGCTAGGGGAGTAAGTCCTTCCTCGTTTCCCCTCGTAACGGAGGGGAACGGAGGAATGATTCTGGGCGTTAGCCTGGTCAATCCTACAAACGGAAGCGCAACCCTAAGCGGGAGCGTGGAACTATAAAGGAAACATGACATATGAAACATCCAGAACAATTAGATGACGTTGGAATCACCGAAAGTTATCTAAGAAAGATGGCTAAGAAGGAGGGCGTATCTTACAAAAAGGTGGTGCAGATAGCAATGGAACAATGGGGGGAGTATTCGCTGAAACTGATCAACAAGATGGTGGCGGAGGATATTAAGACAAGATAAAACTAGGCCAAGGGTTCAACCCCCAAAGCTTTCCGCTTGCAATGGATTGCGCTGGTGCGCTATTCAAACGGAAGCGCAGGCATATAAGGAGCATATAAGGAATGGATAAAAATCAAATCATAAAAGAATACATGGCAACCATCGGACGAAAAGGCGGGAGCGTAAAAGGTCCGACTAAGGTGAAGACCAGGCAACACTATCAGAAGATGGTGGCCGTGCGCTGGGCTAACTATCGGGAGCGCAAGAAAACGGAAGCGCAGCGGGAGCGTCAAACGGAAGCGTAGCCTTATATAAGACGCTAAATAGACGCATAAGGGCAGTATAAGGAACGTATAAGCGGGAGCGTTAAACGGCAGCCTAGCGACCGATACGGCAACAGCACGCTCGGTTGCCTAGCTCCTTAAATTTCGATTTGGCGTTTAAACTTGAATCTTGGGGCTTTATTTCGGCTTCACATCTTTTATCGTTTTGCCTATCCCGACCCCGTGGCAAGGCTTCTGGGTGGCAAGGAATCGATTTTAAAGCCCTTTTGCCTTTCATGTAACTACCAATTTTTGCATGACCAATGGCGAGCGGTTAGCTTACTCGGTGGATTGCTGTCACACCTATGCCTAGCCCGAAAGCTACGCCTGCGGTCTGGATTGCCCTTCTTGATGGTCATCTTTGGGTCTCCATAGCGAATGGTCTTGCTCTCACCACCTTGGCAGGCACGGACCACGAATTTTTTCGGCCCCCCAGTGGTACGCCTTGGGCTATTACAGGGTAAATCTTGAGTGCTCACGTCTCATCCACTTCATCTTGATCCCAAACGGCAGGGCAAGCCTCCTGGAGCGATTGTAGGGCTTTCTGGTGTGTGCAAAAGAACTCTGACAACCCCTTGACATAGGTAGTCAACCCTTCCCACTGCGCCTCGAACACCTCATAGGAGCAGTTAGCCTCCATATCGTCCACTAGGCCACCTAGCAACCTAACCACGCCATGCAACTTGGCGTTCTCTTGCTGTAGCAGGGTAATAAACTTGTGAGCCATTTTAAGCTCATCCCTATCGGGGTTCAGAACGTACCCTTCTTAGCTTTCATCATACGCCATATCTTAGGCTTGATGGTGCTTTGCGATTTAGGACGGCTAGTGCCAGCCTTACGGCGAGCGTTTATGTTTGCATACAAACCAGGTTTTGATTTATTCATTTGCGTACTTTATCACACGCCGACCACGATGCCATTTGTTTTTTTTAATTCACGCTCAAGGCTGCTTCGGATCGGCTGGGGGGAAGGCGGATTCAGGGAGCCTTTCCCCCTCTCCTTTGCAGATTGTATTTCTATATGTACTATAGGGGTCTGTCATACCTTAGATGTCAGTGCCTTTGGCAGTACCTTTGTCAGCGACTAGAAAGTAGCTTGGTTGGCAGAATAGAAGCCGTTGTCTATCACGATCTTGCCAGCGTTTGTCAGCCTCTTAATGTAGCGATAAACAGTCCTGTCCGAAACCTCCATCTTTTCTGCCATCGTTTTGACCAAGTCATTTGCTACCCAAGCTTTGCTACCCATTGCTTTTAGTAGGTCCGAATCGTTGATCGCTTTGTGCGCTCCAGCCTTCTTTAGATTGTCTGGATTAAGGCAATAGTTGGTCAAGAAAAGCGGATAGTGCCATTGCACCACGAAGCTGTCTAAGGGTGGGAAGTTACGGAGCGTGACCTCACAGGTAAAGCTCCTCTCATCCTCCTCATGTGCCGTAAGTACTACAAGGCTGTCTGGATTGCGTGCAAAGACACCACTCCCAGAGAATCTGTCAATAGATTCCGAATTACTCTTGTTTCCTTTGCCAAAATGATGTGACAATATGACAGATAAATTGTGTCTAACTGCCAGAACCTCAAACTCATTCATCAAATTTGCCATGTCACCAGCGTTATTCTCATCGCGATCACCCATAAGCATATAATTAGGGTCAAGAATGATCGCTTGGTAGCCTTTACCTTCAATCTGCTTCTCAATGATAGGTCTGATGGTTGTCAAGTCTGCGGCGTAACCTCTCAGCGTCCACACATCGAAGTCTGCCACTTGATCTTGGGTTAGATTTTTAGCCTTCACTACATCAGCTAGACGATTGCGGAAACTCCACTCCTGAATCTCGAAGTTAATGAACAGCACCTTCGCACGCTTACACTGCTGCCCCCACCACAACCCGCCCACTTGTATCGACAATGCCAAGTCAATCAACGCCCAAGACTTAAAAGACTTACTGCCTCCACCTAGTAACAACTTGCCCCCTTGATGTAAGATGCCAGCGATTAAAATCTCTGGCTCTGGAAGCTTCTCAACCATCAATTCATCATAGCGTTTAATCGGCGGCCACTCATCGGTCTTGGGTTTGATTCCTAGGGCTACTGCTGGCTCAATCATACTACTTTCCTCCTTGGCAGAACCATAAAAGACTCTGCGTTTTGTCGTTTCTTTTTACACCTGGCATCCGTACTGGCTGACTTGGTTTGAAGGTAGCAGGGTCGCACCCTAGCGGGATAAGGAAAGCTTTAAGTTGATCGAACCATTCTTGCTTGGGCATCTCCAACCAACCATGCAAACTCTTTCCAGCAGTATCTACAACGGCGTACAACTTCATTTGGAATAAATCACGCATCAATTGAAATACCGCACCCATCTGCGGTTTGGTCAAGACATCCGATTCAATGACAAGGTAACGGCGTGTAATAACATTCTCATTGGCTCGGCTGATAGTACCAGGAGCAAACACCCCAGCAGTCGTAAACTGACTGATGGGCGGTGTCTGCATCCATTCGCGTGCCGTCTTGAAATGCTGTGGGTGATTCCCACTATCCTTGACCCCACCTATCCATACAATGTCATCTGGCTTGAACAGCGACAACATAGCCTCGTACTGCGCCTGTGGCTCGTCTGGGATGGGGGTAGGCGATTCCTCGAACATATCGGCTGGGTCCCAATTATAGTGTGTTAGATAGCGTTGCTTGTTGGACTCCGCAATAGTTTTAATGCGGTCGAGTACTTCTGACTCTGGATCTTTCTGTATTACCAAGGGCCTTGGTATCGAACTGCTACCTTGAGTCATTAAAGAATCCTTAACTGCTGACCTGTATAGCGGGTCGCTGGATATAGCACGCCTCAGCTTTCGGTTGGCTTCATCTCGGTATGGTGTGCATGAGGAATGCCAACAGAATATTGTAGGTGCTCCGTCAATGAACACTGTCGTATCTCGCACGCGGGTGTGGCTGGTGTGTGCCGCTTCACCAGGGCATTTACATAGTCCGTGATTCTCGGACTGCCAATCTACTTCCCCGACTATTGATTCTGCGATGCGTTGTGGTGTCATATAAAAATCTACATCTTTGTTTCAAGTGGTTCGACACACAGAAGGACCAGCCGCAGGATCTCCCTGCGTACCATGCGATGTATAGGTTAGCACCCTGCTAAAACGTTGTACTCCCTGTTGTCGCATTCTTCGTATTGATTTAAGAATGGAATATCTCCATGACACAAATTTCTATACTCTGGAATTGCGGATAGTGTTTTATGTAATTCAATTGGATCGGCCTTATCTCTTACTACAGCGTGATGAAAATGTGTCATCCAATAATGTCCAGACTCATCCGCAAGCTTTGGGTAGCTGGAACCACACCCACCAAAGCCAACTACCATTGCGTATCCGTGCCTATCCTCAAACTCTTTTAACAGTTCTTGGCTATAGCGATAGCTTCCTTGGGAATATATTAAAACCGAATGTGGCGAGCTTCGCCTGTAGGCCAAGGTTACTTTAGTTGATTCATTTTTATTCATTTCCTAGTCCATTCAAATTGAGACATATAAAGTTTGTTCATTTTGCGTTTTATGGTTTTAGGCCATCTGATTACTTTGTCGCTTTCGTGACCATAAAGACAAGCCACGGCACGCCCTAGTAATTTATATGCAGTTTTCGTTTCTCCTGATATACCTGCTTCTCCACCAAGCAGAATAAAAAGGACCCTTGCCTCATTAGGTGTCAATTGATTGTCGTTCACTTACTTCTCTTCTAGCTCCATCGCCTTGTGCGATGCAACAACAATGTCTTCCGCCGTAATGTTTCGCAGAGCGTTGCACCAGTACTGCGTTTTGGGAGTCTTGTTGGTTGCATCCTTACACTTCGCTTGTGGCAACCCAGCATGAGGACGGCAAGGTGCGTGTGGACAAGTATCGGGTTTGAACACCGATACGTTCTTAGGATAGTAAGTCATTCGGTCCGCAGGGTCATACGAACCCCACAGCGAGACACACGGCACATCTAACCCCGCAGCGATATGGTTGACAGAACTATCTGGAGCCACTACGAAGTCAGCGTTGGCAATCACAGGGAACAGGGAGCGAATCGCCTTGGTAGTGTTGAACAAGTCAATCACGCGAGGGTGATCCACCTTGAAATTGTTTGAGTTATCTAGGCCGATAATAACAGCGTGATGTTTCGGGTAAGCTTCTAGCAACGCCAGCACAGCCTGTTGCCCCATAGCTGGCGGGTAGGTGCGGGTAGGTCCACTCGATGAAACATGATAAGCGAAGTAAGGATCTGGTAGCGGCCACTTGCCCATCGCCTTTAGCTCCTCATGGTCTGGCTCAATTAGGTAAAGATTGGGCTTACAGTACTTCGCCATCGTCTTCTCATCCCAAACTCCCATCCACTCATATACCCGCTGGTAGCAGTTACCAGGGCCAGTGCCTAGCTTGGTATTACCAACTTGACCGCTGAAGAGATCGTCCGTTGGTAAGTGACAATCATACGAATCCCACGCCTCCAGCGTGCAGGGTAGCGGGAACAGCTTTGCGCCTATGCCAGCGTATAGCGGTAAGTTGCGAGCAGGGGCGTAAACATCCACCACTCCACCCGACTCCTGCACCAAGTAGTTAACGAATGCAGTAGCTATGACAGCATCACCGATTGCACCAGCGCGGTACACTGCGGTAGCTCCTCCTGCTGCCCTGCCCTTGGCGTATGGCTTAATCTTATGAGGACAGGGGACGGCATCATCCCAGAGCGCACCAGTTAGCTCGTCTGGAATGACATAGGTATTGCGAGTGTGAAGTAGGTTGTCATCTACCTTGTGGATTGAGTTGGTGTTATTGATCCAGAGTTTCATAATGATTCCTTTCTATTTAGCTTTCTCTACCGCGTCAATCCTTTTACCAATCCAAGCCATGCACGGCACGGCCATTGAATTACCGAGCGCCTTGTATCGTGGCCCATCTGGGCATTGATCTGCTGGCTTGTTACGCCAAGGGATTAGCGTGTGATCATCTAAAAAGCCTTGCAGCCTCTCGCATTCTCTTGGCGTAAGTCTGCGTACTGCCATCCGATCCGCTGGGTTTATTACTCCGCCAGAGTGTTCAATGCTAGAGGCTCCCGATCGAAGCGTTTGCGATTTAACTCCGACTGCTTGATTGTAAATATCGACTGCGACTGCATGACTATGGCCTTTAGTAAGTGTAAAAGAAGGATCGCCAGAATTTCCGTGGCCTTTACCTCCGCTCGCATGGCCTTCAGTCATGTTTTGCGTATCAATAGGAAAAGCAACTGCCACCTGATTATCCCCCATATCCTTCCGCAATGTCGGAGATAGTTCCTTAACAAATCTGCCTTCTTTGCCTTCCCTTGTTGCGATGCCAGGTTCAAAGGCAATCACTTTAGGCTCAGTGTCTCCAGCCTTGGTATTTGCTTTAAGTGTTGGGCAAACTGTTTGCTCGGTTATTTTGCCAGTTAACCGCAACTCAGATGTTTGGAATATAACCGCCTCTTGCACCAGCGGCACATTCCCGCCACCAGTTCCATATCTTGAGACGCACGATGGCGCGACATCGTGCGGTCCAGTTACTCGGCTGTCATTGGGATGGTTCTCGTAAAGGACTGCAAGATTCTCACTGCCCCCGCCAATATCACCGCCATTAGATCTTAAAGTGCCTATGCCTTCCTTGTAGCCAGCATGACTTGATGGCGTATAAACGTATGGCTGCTCAGTCTGCTTAGTCAGAGTCGGAGCGATATCTTTATTTATTGATGCGTTTGCCTGTCCGTCGCTTGCACAAATTACGCCAGGCACAAACAAGGGCGCACCGCCCAAAGCGTGCTGATCTTCTAATCCTTGCTTAGATCCAAAAGCTGCATTTAGCGTACTTGCTATATCTGCTGGCCATTTTTTAGTAATGGCTTCGTGAACTGCTTTAATCTCCATTAAGGCTTCGTCACTACATCCTCCTCGACTTCCCTTGCATTGGGTGATTGTTGGACTAACTCCAACGCCTGCTTGAGCATTGGCGGCAGCTCCTTGCCTCGTTTCTCGGCTCGGCGCATTATCCCTGCGCACGCTTTCGGACTCAAATAGAACCTTTGCGGCAAGACTCCCTTCTCCAAGATGTGCGACAACGAACACACGACGGCGTCTTTGGGCCACTCCGAACCATTGAGCGTCCAACACTCGGTACGCCCACTCATACCCCAACTCCCCCAACGCTCCGAGGAAGGAACCAAAATCTTTTCCTCCGTTAGATGACAAGACACCAGGGACATTTTCCCAGACAAGCCATCTAGGTTTGAGACGTTCAGCGATTGCAAGGTATGTAAGCATAAGGTTTCCTCTGGGGTCTTTGAGTCCTTGCCTAAGCCCTGCGACTGAAAATGATTGACAGGGTGTTCCTCCGACCAGAAGGTCGATTGTTCCGCTTGGTATATTCCATTGTTCATGTTGTGTCATGTCTCCTAGGTTTTGTACTTTCGGCCAATGATGCTTCAGCACCGCTGACGGAAATGCTTCTATCTCTGAAAACGCTACTGGCTCCCACCCAATCGGCTCCCACGCCTTGGACGCTGCCTCTATGCCAGAACAAACAGATAAGTATTTCATTCGCTTTCCAGTATTTCCTTTGCTATTAACGCCGCTGCATCCACCATCGTGATTATCTGAATAATGTCAACCGATCTTCCACGATCCGCGCGATTCTTCTCTACTACCAGTTTTTCCCTAGCAGTGAGAAGTATATCGCGGGACCATTTAAGTCTAGCCTTTGTATCTACAGTCATCACTTGTAATAGGGATTAGGCACTGCTGGTGCTTGCACCCCGAAACTTGGGTTCTCACATCTGCGACAATCACGTATGTCAAAGTCAAGAATCTCTCCGTGATTAAGCATGATCGTGAATATCTTGTTATGATCTAATCCGTAGTCTGTCACCAGAAATGCAAGCCCCTCTCCCTTGGGAGTCATCATCCATAGTTCGGGATTGAGTTGGACTACTTCCACGCTGGTCCTGTAAACCAAGCCACCAATACCCAGCGTGTACCCCAGATAGGTGCGCGAGCGCGATGCTCGATGTAGGATGGAAACCAAGTACCCGCACCTTGCTCGCGGATAAACCTTCCGTTGACTAGGTCAGCCTTAACTTGCAACCCACCGCCCAGGTACTCGCTAGGATCAGATAGGTTGACTACTGCGGTCAGCTTCCGTACTGGAGCCTCGGAGGTGAATGTATCGTAGTGCCACCAGAACTGCTGTAGTGGATTGTACTTTAGGATCTGCAACTGTTGGATGCCTTGGATGTCGAAACGCCATTGCTCGGCATTGATGCTGTCTGTTAGCTCTCGCATCACCTTGTATATCCACTCGTAATGTTTAGCAAAAGGAACCCAGCACGATGAACAGCTTCTTGCAAATGACTTGCGGGTTGTGCCGTCCTTATTCATTACAGTTGCACGCTTCATGCCCATGACCTCGGCATCCTGGCGCAGCATGGTGCATTGCGTAGGAGTGAGGACGTAACGATCCACGCTGGCGGTTAGAACCTTTTGCTTGAATACATCATTCATTTAAGTTGCTCTGCTAGTTCCAGCAATGCTTGGTTCAGTGCGTACTCGAAACACGCCTTCTTATCCTTCTGAAGATGAATCCTACCAGCCTCAGCCAGAGCGTTGAACGTCTTGTCATCCACCTTAATGTCGATCACCGCCGACTTAACTTCCCGAATGTCTATTACTTCTATTTGTTGTTTTTTTCTTCTCATTATTCTAGTTCCTTTCTAATACGATCTATGATCCAGAGGATTATGTAAAGCGCGAAATATATACCAGATAAAATTACACAAGAGTATAAAATCATCCAGCCAATTACCCACGTTATGCCAGCTATATCAGCAAAGAACATAATCGTCCTCCCTCATTCGGCGCAGTAATGTTCGGTTACATATCCGAATGCCAGCCGCCCTGCACCACCAGCCGACTGTGCCATTTCGGAAATCTTCCAGTAGCTTCTGGACGTTGTGCGAGTTTTTGTATTCGGGCATATCTCGGAGGTTGGCTAGTTCTGGCCTAGCAATAATCTTCATACACCTAACCACCCCTCGCCTACGAAGCGTGCGAAGATCCATGATTGCACGCAAGGCAACCTCGCCTGCCAACTGCTGTAGCTTTTCATCATATCCTCCTTTGACTAATGCGCCCTTGATCACTTATAGGTCTTCTTAGGCTTGCAAGTAGTGGCAAGGATGTTCCAGCATTGCGCTGCATCCTGGGCTTCATCTTTGGTATCGAATACATCCATGAAGGGAGCCACGCCTTCTATGTGCGCTCCGATTAGGCGCGGTCCCAGAGCCTCGCCGTTCATGGTGTGCAACCGCCACTTGCCACACTCTGGCACTACTCGCACAAAGTTCATCGGCCTACAGCAACTAACTCTGCTTCATCGGCCTTAATTAGCTCTGCTAGCTTGGCTAAGTCAGCACTCTGCCCAGCGTAATGAATGCACATTGCATCTTTGTAGCGGTCTAGGCCAAAGTGTTCCTCAACGCTGGTCATGCAGTTGTAAACAGGGTCAAGCTCGGTCAGAGGGATGTTCCAGATGTGCACCATAATGTTCATCCAGGTCTGCTCCGCAAAGTGGTTTGGCAGTAGTCCTAGTGGTGGCATAGATAGTGCGCCTACCACCTTGGAGGAGATCACAAACACGCCAGTGTTGACGTAGAAGCGCGGGTCGATGATTGCGCCGAAAGTTCCAGCAAGCTTACCCATCGCCAGCTTTCTATCTAGGTAAGCACCTTCATCGAAAGCACAAAACACGCCAGCGTCTTCGCCTATGTCTGGGCAATCGGCTGCAACCAAGACATCAGCATCTAGGAACGTGACTTGTTCGTAGCCCTTCGTTGCCATGATGTTTCCAATCGCTGACTTGCTGTACTGCACAGGCTCGGCCAATGGCTTCTCTAGCGAGATAAAATCAATCTGGTGACGCTTGCAGTAAGCCTCCATGCGCGGCTTGGTTAGTTCAAGTATCTTCTTCCACTCATCTCCGAATGCTTGCGTGACTAATGCTTTTCTCATTTTGCGTCTTTCCAGATGACTCCATCTTTATCTAAGCTTGAAGACCAAACCATAAGGCGAGTATAGGTTGGATAACCCAACCCCCACCGCATCAGAGTTAAGCTGATTATGTTTCCTATGTGGTAGCAGATCCATGACAGGGCAAGTTTCAATTAGAACGCTCCCAATCATCTCCCGCCTTCAAGCAGAGAAGGCTATCTGCTTTATCAAACAAATCCTTGGGAGGATCAACCACAAGCTGTCCGTCTTTCAAGATTTCAATGTCAGACATTTCAACCGAATTAACAGTCTCTGACATGAAATGCTCACCCCACCTACAAGGTCCAATGTCCTCTTCAGTGGTCTCAATATATGGCGTTCCATATGCAGAGTACTCTTCTCCATTCCAGCTAAAATCTACCTCCGTCTCTTTCATAATCTTGTCACCTCTTTCTTTATTTGTGCAAGCGTAAACAAACACCGAACTAATGCACGTTCTAAATGATCAACACTTGTCTCGCCGTTATTGTCAGGGCAAGGCGTTGACTTGTGCAGTTGCATCTGCGCTGTAGCAAGGTGGCGAATAGCTCTGGCAATATGGTAATCATGGGTCGGCCTATCCTTCTCCAGCCAATCTCCATAAGCTGACTTATCCGACCCTTTGCCCATAACACGCCACGTTATAGCTGCCGCCTCGTCACCCATCTCGGCTATGGTGGGCGCAGTCATTGTGATATGTTTACTGATCGGTAAATTAACGACACGTTTTGTTTATATGTTGTTAAAATTACCCTATCGGTAAAGTGCTTCATAACTTACAACCTGGAGGCGTGTAGCCCTTAACCCAGCACCAGATTTTCAGCATCGCTTGAAAGGCAATGCCAGATTGGTACAACTCATCATCCTCCCAGGTTCTGGTCATAATCTTGCTGGAATCGTTGGATGCCAAGACGATTGACACGCAGGCAGCCTTGGGATTCTCGCTGGCATTTTTGTAGGCCCACAATTGGGGCGTATCAGAATTTTCATAAAAAGGTGAGTAGCGCGGATTAACTTTCCGATTCTTCAAGTCTATGATAGCGTCACCAATACCTTTAATCCTAACGTAGGCATCACACCTTCCCGCATAGCCTGCGCCGACAAGGGCTTTTTCGCACCAGTAGGTCTTTTCAATGTTTTCATCGGCCCACTTCTTAAAGGTTTCGATGTATGGCTTGAGGACTTCGTCTGTGGAGGTTGCACGTCCCAGTAAGACGTTCTCCAATTCGAGATGCATTCTCGTTCCATGCTCCGCTGCTTTGCTTGTTGACTCTTTAGAGTCTTTAACCACCCTTCTAGCGTAGTCTTCGAGTTTTTCATTTTCCTCCCTTGGCAATGTCAATGAAGACATTATTGCTTGTTCAATTTTCCAATTTGTGAGTTGCGGTTTATCCAAAATTCCGATTACTGATGTAACGCTCGGAAGTAATCCGAGTTTACGAGCATCGGAAACAGTAGTGTTACGTTCCTTTCCGTTTGCTCCAATAATTGAGTGGGCAGATTGCCCCTCGGGTGTGTACCAGTGGCCGCTACTTTCAGTAACTACCAACTTGGATACAGCCGAGGAGCTATCCCACTTACTTGTAATAGTAAGAGCCATACAACTTAGAACGGAACCTGGTTGCCGTCTCCGTCTTCACCGCCAACCTTGGTTGTGACCGCTGCACCAACGAACTCCTTCGATGCACGGATCTTGTCCTGCAACCACTCTGGCATATCTGCGAATTGACCGCCTTCTTTCTGCTCAATCTCGTAGTAAACAAGATCGTTAGCAGGCTTGGCAGGAGCAGTCATGCCCTTAAGCAGTTTAGACGCACCAGCGATAGCGCAGTAGGCGCGACCAGCTTGGGATGTTTTGTGGATGAGGGTCAGCATGGCGGGTTTGCCCAACAGGTTCTTTAGGCTGAAAGCTTTTAGCTCTGCGCCTGTGAACGTCTGACCGCGCCACTGTTCCAATAGTTTCCGCAAGCTAGCCTTCTCGCCCAGGCTTCGAGTCTGCTCAATGGAAACAACCATCGGCTTGCTGACCTTGGTACGCTTGCCATTCTCCTCTACCTCAAACTCATCTAGCTGTTCGGGTAGTTCAAAGGTTAAGCGAACCTTCGGGGTCCACTTCTCTTCGTTATCCCAGTTAGTCTTCTGTGTGCCTAGATCAACTAGGGAATATAGAATACCAATTGTTGCTCCTGCCTCTGGGAGCTTGCGCTCCATCTTTGCCGATTCACTGATTGTTAGTGCCATATGTATCTCCTTTATTTATTTGGGTTTATTGTTGTTGTGGTAAGTCGTTCTAAATCTTCTGGCGTGTTGACGTAAAATCCCTTGGCAATCGTTGGCATATATTCGATCTTCACATCAGAAGGTGCGATCTGTCTAGCTAATTCACACACATCATCTGCCGTTAGGATAACAAGCCATTCTTTGCGACCATTGCGCCTAAAGAATACCGCTGGGATCTTCCCCTCTGGGCAATCACGCTTGGCCTGCGCCATCCAATCCTCGGGCTTTAATGCTTGGCAACGCTTGCCTTCAATGTGAAATGGAAAGTTCGCGCAAACCACATCCCCGCTACCACCCTCTGGATTACCAGCAAACTGTTGCGATCTGCGAGCCTTCTGCCAGCCCTGTTCGCGCAAGTAACTCGCTAACTCTCTCTCCCCTGCTGCACCCTTCGCCCTGCTATTGATTTTGCCCATCCATCGGGTCTAGCGATGTGAGCCAATGCGTGTCAACTAAATTTTAATTACGCCAAGATTTATTTGCCCGACTGATATCATCGTTGAAATTGCGGATCATTGCTCTGATGGTGAGCTTCTCTACAATCGGCTGGTTCTTCTTCACCCACGCCAATGCCTCCTCCATAGAGGTAACATCCTTCAGCCCATCCTCGAATTTAGCCCACGCTTCTTTGTCGGTCACAGGCTTGAAAATACCCGCCAACTCTGTCCTGTCGAGGGGCAAAGTTTAGTGGTAATTGTTTTGCATTTTGCAATTGGAATTAACCAAAATAAATCGTCACTCATCGCCCAGCACGCTACATAATCCACGCCAGTAATCAATCTCTTGGCAGAATTTATTCCATTCCCACACGCTGTTGTGAACCTGTACTTGGTTCTATTAGGCTCCATCACCTGCGCGGTCTTAACTTGTATGCGGTAAAACTTGCCGTCTTTCTCCGCAACCAAATCGTACCCAGAGAAGTCTTCTATAGGCGCAAGTACGTTGTACCCGCACCGCAGTAACGCACCAGTTACCCTAGCCACGCCTACCGCACCCACCTGGCGCGAAGATAATTTGTTTGACATGGCTTTATTTAAGGTAGAGAGTTTTTACATGAAAGCGATAACAATGATTGCGGTAACGGCGATGCTGATGGCATCGGTGATGGCGGAAGATGATGATGAAGGAGTAGGTATTGGTGATTTTGCTGGAGGTGTACTAGGCAAGTCAGTAATCATTACTGGGAGAAACACTGCTGTAACATCGGATGGTAAATTCATTTGTTCTAATAGAAGAGGGTTTGCAACATCTGATGGTTATTATGGTTCCAATGGCAATCAAGTATTTGGCAATGGCAAATTGGTTGTTAAGTCAAAGAGCTTTTTCTATGGAAGTTCTTCGTCATGGAAGAATGGCAATTCTTATTATGACGGAAAGAAAGGCTCTTGGATTACAAGTAATCCTAGAGCATCTGACTAACCAAGCCCCAGGGGTCTTGGCTGGTACTCATCAATTGGTTCTTTGGGTGGTGGTTTAACTTCCCGATCTAATGGTCCTTGGTACGGCAAGTTAATCATACCAAGCCTTGAAGATGAGTCTTCAATATCTTCCTTCCGTGGCGGCCTAGGTTCTGGTTCTAATGGACCATTGTAAGGCAAGTTGGCCTTGGCATACGCTGATGCAGAACGCCTCCTATTGTTTGATCGATTCACTATACCTTGATAAAGTTTAGCCCTATTTGGATCGGCCTCTGCCATAGTACGTTCTTTCCGCAGGTAGGCATCCTCGGTGGCGTTAATCAACTGCTCTGGATCTACTTGATTCATTGCATCCAATGTTTTCCTGCCAAACGCTCCGTCAACCTTTACTGGAATACCCAGCGTATTTAACCCCTGTTGCACTAATGTCGTGTATCCTCCAGGACCGCGATTAAATCCTAAGTCAACTGCCTGAGCCTTCAATGGTTCTGGTACAAGATTTGCAATTGGAGCTGTGTATTCAAGCACATAGTCTGTGCTTGCCTGTTCTCTTTGACCTGGAGGCAATGCAGCTATTCGCTTAAACGCCTCTGGATGGTACTTATCTGTGATTCCAGCCACCTCTCTTGTGCCGCCGTAGTCTCCAGATGGAATATCGTACACAGCTAGATTTCCTTGCTTATCCCTTCTTGCCTCCCAGTTAATGGTATTATTGGCAACCCAATCATTGAGAGCATTGCCAGTTTCTACCCTAGTCCCGCGAGGTTGTACTGGGCGTGGCGTGGTTGGTCCTTGATACGGCATTGCGCTAGCTGGAAGGCCGCCAGCACCCTCATTAAACTTGCCTTCTATTTGTTTATTTAGCTCTGCATCCATCATCGCCCTTGTGTTGGGCGCACCACCTATTGTTGCTCCAACTTCCCCAGCGGTTGCTGGTTCAAGCAATAGGCGAGAAGACTCTCCGCGAATATCTTCTGGCACAGGAGCGTATGGTCTGTTGGTTAGATCCTCTGCAATAGAACGATTTGACATATC
>Ga0209597_1000316_pt1 | contig 32255 bp, 31 predicted proteins | sample M_140625_MF_Meta_FD_187316 | JGI IMG/M metagenome (GOLD analysis project Ga0209597, IMG submission 187316) | Freshwater microbial communities from Lake Montjoie, Canada to study carbon cycling - M_140625_MF_MetaG (SPAdes) (version 2) | ecosystem: Environmental > Aquatic > Freshwater > Lake... | reverse complement strand
GGCGGGGGCCGTCGCCGCCGTGGTGCGGGGGAGGGCTGGACTGGGCCTGAACGGCGGTTCCCAGCCCCAGCACCAGGGCGGCGGCAATGAGCGGGCGTTGCCAGGGAGTTAAACGGGCCATGAAGAAGGGGCGTGGGGGCCTGGGTACCTCGCCATGGTGCACAGCGGATGCCCCCGTTCTGTGACCGAAGCCGCAGCCATCTGTGACTGGATGTGACCGGCCGCCCGGGCAGCGTCAGTCGCCTCGGGCCAAAGGAGGCAGGCCCGGAGCCGGGGAGGGCAGGGAGCGGCCCGTGAGCGCCACCCCGAACCCCGCCGCAGCCTCCAGCCGGCAAAGGTCGCCGCCGTGCTGCCGGGCAATGCGATCGGCGATGGCCAGCCCCAGTCCGCAATGGCCTTGACCACCCCGGGCGGCATCCAGCCGCTGGAAGGGCTCCAGGGCCCTCGGCCAGGCCTCCACGGGGATGCCGGCCCCGCCATCCCACACCTCGATCACGAAACCGTGCGGATCCGGGGCGGCGGCGTGCAAGGCCAGCCGCAGCGGTGGCATCCCGTACTGAAGGGCATTCTCCAGCAGGTTGGCCACCGCCCGGGCCAGGGCCGTGGGCCGCACCCGGCGCTCCAGGGGCTGGAGATCGAGAACCAGGGGCACCGTCCCCGCCAGGGCGGCCACCTCGGCGAGCAGGTCGTGGAGGGGCACGGGGAGCGGCGGCTCGGCCTGCTCCGCACCGGCGAACAGCAGGAACTGCTGGGTGATCCGCTGGAGAGCGTTCAGGTCGGCGTCGCTGCGGTGGCGATCCGCCTCCGTCAGGCCATGGGCGGAGGCGGCCAGATCGAGGCGCAACCGCAGGCGGGTGATCGGGGAGCGCAGGTCGTGGGCAATGCCGGCCAGCATGGTGCCGCGTTCACGCCCACTCCGCTCCAGGCGCTCCACCATCCCGTTGAAGCGGGCGGTGAGGCTGCGCACCGCCGCACTGCCCCCGGCCGGCAGGGGGAGGGTGCCGAGCTGGTCGAAACGCACCTCAGCCAGGGCCTGCTCCAGCCGCCCCAGGGGGCGTTGCACCTCCAGGGCGAGATAGACCAAACCGGCACCCAGGCCACCGCTCGCCAGGGCCAGCCCGAGCAGCAGCGGATCGGGAGGCCAGCCCGGCAGCGGCGGCAGGGAGGCAAACAGCCACACGGTCTCGAGGGGCGTGGCCTCCGGTGGGCCGCCCTCACTCAGGGAAGCCATCCGCACCCACACCCCGCGGGGGCCCTGACCTGCCGGCCGCACCATGGGGCAGGGGCCGAGGCGGAGGCAGAGCTGCCGCTGCAGATCCAGCGCCTGACGGCGCAGCAGGGGATCCGGGCCGCCGGTGGAGAGCAGGACCCCACCCGGGTCCCTCCGGGAGGCCAACGGCTCGGGATCGGCTCCCACCGCCAGCCGCAGGCCACCGATCTCCGCCAGGGCGGCGGGGGTGAAGCGCTCCAGGGCCACCTCCGCCAGCAGCACCTTGGTCGCCACATCCGCCCCCAGCTGCTGCTGCCGCTGCTCCACCAAACGCCGACCCACGAGCAGCTGGAGCAGGGCCAGCACCAGGGCGCCAAGACCCAGGGCCATCAGCCCGTAACCCAGGGCCCGGGCGGCCGCCCGAACGCCAGGTCGGACGGAGCCCACGGACTCAGCCACGGCGGGGTTGGCCATCGGGAATGAACACGTAGCCGTAGCCCCAGACGGTCTGGACGTAGCGGGGGCGGCCGGGATCGGGTTCGATCAGCCGCCGCAGCCGCGACACCTGCACATCCATGCTGCGGCCGTCGGTCCCACTGTCGGGCCCGCGGGCCAGCTCAATCAGCCGCTCCCGTGACAGGGGCCGGTGCGGATGGGCCGCGAAGGCCTCCAGCAGGGCATATTCGCCGCCGGTGATGGCCACCTCCACCCCGGCCCGCTCCAGGCGGCGGCCCTCCGGATCGAGCCTGCAGTCGCCAAAGAGGATTGGCTCGGCGCCGGGGCGGGGTGATCCCGGCGGCGTGGGATGGCGGCGGCGCAGCACCGCCTCGATCCGGGCGGTGAGCTCGCGGGGCAGAAACGGCTTGGCCAGGTAGTCGTCGGCGCCCTGCTCCAACCCGATGATCCGATCCACACCATCGGCGCGGGCCGAGAGCAACAGCACCGGCAGGTCGTCGCCGTCGTCGCGCAGGCGCCGCAGCAGGCTGAGGCCATCGCTGCCCGGCAGCATCAGATCAAGCACCAACAGGTCGGGCCGCTCGCCGCCCAGGTGCCCCTCAAGGCGGGCCCTGAGCTGCTCACCATCGGCAAGGGCGCGCACGGCGTAGCCCTGTTCGGTGAGATAGCCCGCCAGCATGCTGCGCAGCTCGGGATCGTCATCGACAACCCAGATGCGTCGGGGGCGGGCCATGGGGGCCTGGGGGGCAATCAGGGATTGAGGGCCCGTCGATCCGCCACCACCCGAACCCGCTTGGTGGCGCTCACCACCCCCTGGGGATGGACCAGCAGCACCGCCCAGGTCTGGGATCCGGGGGTCTGGGGAGCCCGCACGGTCTTGAACAGCCCGCCGCCACCGAGGGCACCGAGCTCCACCGGAGGGCTTTCCATCGCGGCCACCTGCTGGGGCGAGATGGCGGCGATCCCGCCAGCCACCAGGGCGCCATCCAGGGGGTCGTCGACGATCAGATCCACGTCGTAGCGCTGGCCGGTGAGCACCGCATCGGGAATCTGCAGCAACACCGGCAGAGCCTTCTCCCCACTACGCAACAACGACGACTCGGCCAGCAGGGTCTGGCCGGTGAGATGGCGGCCGTCGCTCTGGAGCACCAGGGTCTGCTGGGCATCGAGGCGGTAGGTGCTGCCGCCCTGCACACGGGTGCCGCTCACCTGCAGATTCACGGTGCCCCGGCCGTCGTTGAGGGGTGTGCCGACCCGCACCCGCCAGGTGGCATCCGGGAACTGCTGTCGCAGCAGCTGCCGGCGCTGGCGCAGCTGGCCGGGATCGAGGCCAGGGCCGGGGTTGAGCAGGGCGGCGAGGGCGCCGTCGTCGCGCGCATTGAGGGCGCTCTCCAGGGCCTGAAGCAACACAGGCGATGGGGCCGGAGTGCCCTGGGCCACCGCACCGGGGGGAAGAAGGGGACTGGCCGCCTGGGGCATCGCCGCCCGGGCAGGTGCGCCAAGGTTCAGGATCTGAACCCCGAGACCGGCCATCAGTCCAGCCAGCAGCAGGGCGGAACGGGGGCGGGAAGGCGGGCGGCAGGGCATCGGAACGGGCTGGGGGAAGGGAACGGAACCGGAACGGAGGAGCCGGACGGCGCGGCGGTGGCCGGGTCGGCCCTGGTGCTGCCTTTTAAGTTAGGCGCGCTTGTCGCCGCCACCATGCCCACGCTCCTGATCGCCGCCAGCGGCACGGGTGGCCACCTCTTCCCGGCCCTGGCTGTGGCCGATGCCCTCCCCCCGGGCTGGCGGGTGCTGTGGGTGGGGGTGCCGGACCGGCTCGAGACCCAGCTGGTGCCGAGCCGCTACCCCTTGCACACGGTGCGGGCCGGTGGTCTGCAGGGGAAAGGGCTGCGCAAGCTCACCAACCTGGGCCAGCTGATCCTCGCCGCCCGGCCGATCCGCCGGCTGATCCGTCGCGAAAAGGTGGATGCCGTGTTCAGCAGCGGCGGCTACATCGCGGCTCCCGCCATTTTGGCCGCCCGCTGGTGTGGCGTCCCCGTAGTGCTGCACGAAAGCAACGCGGTGCCCGGCAAGGTGACCCGCCTGCTGGGGCGCCTCTGCAGCCACGTGGCGGTGGGGCTGCCGGAGGCGGCCGAGCGCCTGCCCCGCTGTCAGCCCATGGTGACCGGCACCCCCGTGCGCCAGGCCTTCCTGGAGCCCGCAACCCTGCCGGACTGGGTGCCAGCGGGCCCTGGGCCCCTGGTGCTGGTGATGGGGGGCAGCCAGGGGGCCGTGGGCCTGAACCGCATGGTGCGCCCCCTGATCCCGGAACTGGCCGCCGCCGGCTGCCGGGTGGTGCATCTCACCGGCAGCAACGACCCCGAAGCTGGCCACTTCCACCTCGCCGGTGTGGTGGAACGCCCGTTCAGCGATGAACTGCCGGGCCTGCTCCAGCACGCCGACCTGGCGATCAGCCGCGCCGGCGCCGGCAGCCTCAGCGAACTGGCGGTGGCGGGCACCCCCACGATCCTGGTGCCCTACCCGGCAGCCGCCGACCACCACCAGGATGCCAACGCCGCCGCCGCCGCCGCCCAGGGAGCGGCCGTGATCGTTTGGCAGCACGGTGCGGGAGAGCCGGCCCTGGCCCAGGCGGTCTGGCGGCTGCTGGGACCGCGGCTGCGTCACACCGATCCGGCCGCCGATCCCCTGGTGGAGCTGCACCAGGGCATGGAACGGCTGGCTGTTCGCGACGCCGACCGCCGCCTGGCCGGCCTCATCGAGGCGCTGGTGAAGGGCCCGGGAAGCCCTCCCGCCGCAGGGCCCTGAGCAACCGCCGGTTGCCGCCCCGATCCAGTAAGGCGATCCGCAGCCAGCCCTCCCCCAGGCCCTCAAACGACCGGCAATCCCGCACCAGGATCCGGTGGCGCTCCTGCAGGGCCAGCCGCAGCGGCTCCAGCGCCAGCGGCTGGCCGGCCAGCTCCCCCCGCACCAACAGGAAGTTGGTGGCGGAGGGGAGCGGCACGATCCCGTCCAGCTCCCGCAGCCCCGCTGCCAGCCAGGGGCCCTCGCCCGCCACCCACCCCTGCACCCTCGCCAGCCAGGACTCCAGGGCGCGGCGATCGCCGAGCAGGGTCTCGCCCGCCAGGGCCGCCAGCCCGTTGACGGGCCAGGGATCGCGCCAGGAGGCCCAGCGGGCCAGCCGCTCCGGGGAGGCCAGGGCGTAGCCCAACCGCAGGCCAGCGATGGCGAACAGCTTGGTGAGGCTGCGGATCACTACCAGGTTGGGGTGGCGCTCCAGCAGCGGGATCAGCGACTCGGCCTCGCCACCGGGAACGAGGGGAAGGAAGGCCTCATCCACCACCACCAGGGCGAAGCGCGGCAGCAGCAGCTCCAGGGAGGCCCGGCTCCAGAGCTGGCCGGTGGGGTTGTGGGGGTTGGTGATCCAGAGGGTGCCGGCCGGTTCGTCGGGGGAGGTGGCGAGAGCGGCACCGTCGCGGCAGGCCTCGCCCCGGTCTGAGGCGCTGAGGGGGAAGGGCTGGGGGAAGGCGCCATGCCAGTGCATCGGCAGGGGCAGCGGCCGCCAGAAACCGCCCCAACAGGCCAGGGCGCGGCGGTAGTCCGCGAAACCGGGGGTGGGCAGAAGGCTGACGCCGGCGGCGGCGGCATCGCGGGCCGCCCAGGTGAACAACTCGGCGGCGCCATTGCCCGGCAGCACGGCGGCGGGATCGAGGCCGTGGTGGGCGGCGATCACCTGCCGCAGGGCCCCGTAGGACCGATCGGGGTAATCGCGCAGCAGGGAGGAGGCCGCCGGCTGGATGCCGGGAACCCCGAGCGCCGCCAGGCCCAAGGCCAGGGGCTCCAGGGCACTGAGCGACCCTGACAGCGCACCAACGCCACCCACGGCCTGCCGCAACGCCCGCCCCAGACTGGCGGGCGGACCGAAGGGAACGAGCGAGGCGCTGGCCTCCAGCAGCTGCTCCGGCCGGCAGCCCAGCCGTCGGGCGATGGCGATGCGGTTGCCGCCGTGGGGGTCGGCGGCCGGGGGCCCGGCCATCGGCGGCGAGGTCCGCAGGGTCCCCAGACCTACCACGGGTCGCCCCGACGCCGTGAAGTCGCCGTGAATCGGCCAATCTGGTAGGAATCGTTAAGCCACTCCGGTGTCGTCTTCGAGCCTGCAGCCGGTGATCGACAGCATCGGCCGGGTGCGGCTGGGCACCAGCCTGCGCCGCCACCGCCGCAGGCTGGAGAGAGCCCTGCGGCGCCGGCTGCAGCGCCGGCCGACAGCCTGAGCCGCCGCAGCCCGGCAGCGCCTACAACTGTTGAACTGCGTAGGTGGATCGTTAGCCATGGGTCGCCCAGGTTCACCGGTCGGCGGTAAGCCGATCAAGGGCAGGCTCCCTTCCAGAATGGCCCGTTGGTCCCGCGGCACCCGGGGGCTGCTGCTAGCCGCCGCACTCGTTCCCCTGCAGCCTCCTGCGGGGGCCCAGGCCGCCTCCGGCGACGACCTGATCCGTCTGCTGCAGCGCAAGGGATGCCCGGGATGTCGACTCCAGGACGCTGACCTGGTGCAGGCGGATCTGCGGGACAGCGACCTGCGCAACGCCCACCTGCAGCGGGCCAACCTCAGCCAGGCACGCCTCGATGGGGCCGTGCTCAGGGGCGCCGATCTGCGGTTCACCAGCCTGCAGGGGGCCTCCCTGAGGGGCGCCGATCTGCGCGGCGCACTCCTGGAAGGCACGGATCTGCGCCACAGCGATCTGAGCGCGGCCCAACTGGATGGCGGGGCACTGGAGCGCAGCCACTGGGCGGGCGCGATCGGCATTCAGTCCAGCAAACTCACCTACGCCCAGCTCCACAACGCCGGGGTCAAGGCGGCTGAGGAAGGGCGTTTTCCCGAAGCGGAAACCTTCTTCAGCCAGGCGATCCAGCGCCAGCCCCAAGCCCCGGTGAGTTGGGTGGCCCGGGGCATCAGCCGCCAGCAGCAGGGCCAAACCCAACTGGCCGCCCAGGACCTCAACCACGCAGCAGCCCTGCTGGAGCAGGGAGGCGATGCCAGGGGAGCCCAGGATCTCCGCAAAGCCGCCAGCAGCATTACCAAACCGGATGCCAAACCCCGCAGCGGCAATGGCTTCGGCGGCCAGGTGCTGCAGGGAGCCGCGGCCCTTGCGGGCGCCCTGGCCCCCCTGGCGGTCAAGTTCCTGGTGCCGTTGGCCTTCTGATCAAGCCGATCGCTCAGGGCCTCGATCAATCACTCGATCAATACAGCGACTGGCCGTTGCTGGTGCCCATCAAACGACGACTCTCACGGGTGCTGGGCTGATAGCCATAGCCCCAGCTGCCGCCCTGGGTGTCATCAATGATCCGGGGGGTGACCAGAATCACCAGCTCCCGCTTGGCGCGGGAACCGGTGCTGTTGCGGAAGAACTGGCCGATGATGGGGATATCGCCCAGGATGGGCCACTTCGTCACAGCCTCCGTATCGCGATCGGAGATCACGCCCGTGAGGATGAGGGTCTGGCCATCGCGAACCCTGGCGCTACCGGTGTCGAGGCGGCGGATGGCAAGAATATCGATCGGACCGCAACCCTGCACCGGGAACTGACGAACCGTTGCCGAAATCGCCGGCGACATCGAGAAGGTCACAAAACCATTGTCATCGATCTTGGAAACACGGGCGCCAAAGGTTAGGCCCGCAATCCCGAACTGGGGCTGACAAGAATTGCCATTCCCTTGGGTTCCGGTGGTTACGGTGTAGTTGGTGATCACCTGCTCGCCAACGGTCACGAAGGATTCATTGGCCTTGGTGCGACCGATCGCAGCCGACGAGGAACCACCACCGCCGGAAGATCCGCCAGTGCCACTCGAGCCGGATCCGCCGCCGGAAAGGGACTGGATGTTGACGGCTAACTGATCATCACCCGTGCGCAACTCCTCACTATTTTCACTCAGAATCAAGGTGGGGCTTGCCAACACCTTGGTTGAGGAGGATTCAATCTTGGCCTTGACAAAATCATAAAAATTCTTGGCATAAGCATCGCCGGGGTTGACGGGCGCCGGGGCAAGCGGGAGCAAGATGCCCCCCGGATCGGTGGCGCGGATCGGCTTGGCACTGGAGGCTCCGCCGGACAGCACATCAAACTGACCCGAATTTGGCGGCAGCAACGATCCGAAAGCTCCGAGCATCTGACCGGAAGCATTCACAATGAAATTATTGCCATAGCGGAAGGCAAAACTGTTATCAACATTCTTGACATTATCCAACGACACATCGAGGATCTTCACCGAAAGCGCCACCTGCCGCTGGCGCAGATCCAGCTGGCGCAGGTAGGTTTCGGCCACTGCCACCAGCGCCGGGCTGCCCACCAGGGTGATCGTGGAGAGGCGGGAATCGGTGGTGGCCTGCAGGCCCCGCAGGGGCCCCGTGGATGCTCCATAGGCCTCCACGGTGGTGGACTTGCTCGACTGGGTGGTCGCGCTGCTGGGGCTGGTGGCAACCGCCTGGTTCTGGCTGATGCCCTGGGTGACGGCCGTGGTGATCGTGTTGGTCTTGGTCACCTGGGCTCCAAGGTTGGCCAGGTAATCGGCGGCGGAGTTGGCCCCCACCTGGTTCAGCCGGTACACCTTCGAGAGCTGGGCGCCGAATCCCTTGCTCAGCACATTTGGTCCGGCCAGCAGGGTGTTGCCTTCCACCTTCCCCTGCAGACCAGCGGCCATCAACACCGAATTCAGGGCCCTGGCGTAATTCTCATTCCTGAACGAAATCGAGATCGGAAGCTTGGAGGCCTGGTCGCTGGCGGCCGATTGGGTTCCGCTGCTGCCCGAAGCGGATTGGGTTGATGGCGTGTCATTTACATACACGAAGCCATAACCACCCATGCGGCTGAGGGCCATCAGCACCGTTCGCGCCGGCGCGTTCTGCATGGTCATCGTGATCGGCGGACCACTCACATTCACGAATCCCGAATTGGCGATCAGGATCGAACCCACCGCCATATCCCCCACCGGCGGCGCCACCGCCCGGGGCTGCAGCGGCGGCACCATGTCCGGCTGGGGCACCCGGCCAGGGATGGTGAGATCGCGGCTGAAGGTCTGCTGCGAAGCCTGGGGCGCCGCGGCGAAGGTGAGGATCAGGTTGTTGCCGTCGGCACTCACCAGGGGGCGCCCCAGGGGAAAGCCGGGCACGGGGGCAACCTGGATGTCGTACTGGCTGCCGACCCCGGAGAGGCTGATCAACTGGATGCCGGCCTCCGGCAGTGACAGCGTCTGGGATCCGCGGCGCAGGCCGGTCGGCGTGGCCACGTAGAGACGGCCGAGCCAGGTGGAGCCGCTGCTGCTCTGCTGGAGCTGGGGTCCGGCTCCGACACCACTGATCACCACATCCACGGCATCGCTGCGACGATCCACCCGCAGTTCCAGCGGGGCGGTGCGGGCCGAGATCGGAATCGTGCGCGGTGAGGTCTGGCTTGGGCCGGCCCCCCCTAGCTGGACCTGGGCCTGCGCTGGAGCGAGATCCAGCCCCGAAGCGCACACCAGACTGACGGCCAGGCCAGCGGTGCAGATCGGCGAAACGGTTCGGAACACGGATCGGGAAGCGCGAGGGGCAGGGATAGGAGGCACGGAAGTCAGCGGGCTGGGGCGTTGGTCGGCGGGGCCGGGGTTGGGGGAGGGGTCGGCGTCGGAGATGGAGTGGATGGGGCGTTGCCGCTGGGGATGGCGTTCGGGGCTGGGGGCGTGGTGGGCGGTGCTCCCGGACGGGGAGTCGCCGGCGGTGGGGCCGCGATCCTGGGCTGTCCGGCGGCTGCCGCCCCAGCGGGGGGTGTGGCGGGAGCCTCACGGCCGTAAAGCATGAGCTGGAGCTTCATCAGCACGGGCTGCTCCCTGGACTGGGGCGCTCCGGGCGCCGACCCATCTGTTTTGTTGACAGCCTCGAGCACGAGATTGCTCTGCACCACGAGCACATTGAGGAGTTCAATCCGATGCAGGAAATTCACCAGGGCCGGGTAGGGCCCCCTGGCATGGAGCAGGATCGTGGTTGCGCGCAGTCCCTTGATCTCGGTATTCGCCGGCGCGGGGGGTTCGCCCGGCTGACCGGGCCTGCCTGCCTGTGCCCCGGCAGGCGGCTGGCCGGTGGCCGTTCCGGGAGCCGCTGGCGACGCGGCGGCTCCGGGGGCACCAGGTTTGGCCGGCGTGGTGAGCGGCTGGGGCTGGAACAGATCGAGCTGCACCCCCGCCAGCTTGGCTTCGCGGTCCACCATCGCCATGAAGGTGGAGAGATCGCCGTTACCGCTCACGATCTCAAACAGCTTGGCCTGCAGGGCCTGGGTTTTCTCCTCGGCGGTATCCAGGGCCTGCAGCTGCATGCGACTGCGGGCCACCTGATCGCGAAGGGCTTCCAATTCGGAGAATCGTTTCATGTCCCGCTGCAGGGCCAGCCACTGGGGCATGACGGCCGTGGCCAGCACCAGGAAGGCCAGGAGGCCACCGACGGCGATGGGCAGACCCAGCCAGAAGCGCCGCAGCCAGAGACCGGAAACCTGCGTTCCACCATCTTGAAGATTGGTCATGGCATCAACCCCTCGGAACGCAGCAGGTTGAGACGCCTCGCCATCCCCTCGGAGCCCAGTTGCTGGAGCAGGGCCAGCTGCCTCTGGGCATCAAGGCTGGCAAAAGGAGCCCGGATTTCAAAGGCCAGGGGGCCCGCCTCCGGTGGTGGCTCCGCCCCGTTGCCGGTGCGGGGGGTGGCCTGGGCCGGCTGACGCTCAACCTTGGTGAGCTGCACGGCCTTGGCATCAAAGAAAGCCAGGCCCTGGAGCTGCAGCTGGAACGCATTGATACGCACCAAGGCCCACGGGTCGAAGGACTGGCCCTTGATCACCAGATCACCGGTTGCATCCACCGAGAGCAGCTGCACCCCCACAGGCGTGTTGATCTGCAACGCCGTGAGCAGGGCTGAGGAGGTTCGCCCTGAGGTGAGCGCCTTGGCGAGCACCTGGTTGGTGGTCTGGATGGCCCTCAGTTTCTCGTTGCGGCTATTGATCTGGGCTTGGAGTTGGGCGGCCTGGCTCTCAAACTGCTCAAGCTGGCCCATCTTGCTGCGCACCAGGGCGCTCTGCAGCATCAGCACAGCCCAGATCCCCACCATGCCGCCCAGAAGGGTCAGGCCGATCAAGGCACCCCGCTGCAGCAGGGACCGCCGCTGGACCAGGGTGGCGGAGAGGGCTTCCTGCCCGAGGATGGCGCGCCGCTCCCTCAGCAGATCGAGCACCAGGGCTTCCTGGGCCTTCCCCTTGATCCGGGCGGGGGATGTCATGGGTCCACCTCAGCAACGGCGAGGCCTTCGATCACGAGGGAGTCGAAGGGCGTGGAATGGAGGATCTCCGGCTGCACCCCCAGCCGTTGGGCCAGGGCACCGGCCTCCGCCATCGACGCCCCCAACAGCAGCCGCACGGAGCGGACCTCGGGATCGGTGCGGCGATAGAAGGCAACGCTCCGGGCCACCGCCTCCACCAGCTGGTTGCCTTCGGCGGCGACGATGCGATCGAAACGGGGGATGCCATCGCGCACCATCAGAAGGCGGGTGGCGGAGGTTCCGGGGCTGAGCAGCACCACCAGTTCCCGGTTGGACACCCCCACCAGATGGGCACGCAGGGCAAGGAACTCACAGGACTGGGCCGGGGCCAGCCGCTCCAGCCGGGCGCCTGCATGGCTGAACACCTGGATCCAGGCATCCACCACCGGGCGGGAACTGGCGGCCAACATGGCCCTGGAACCGGAATCGGGGATGGGCTTGATATCAATCACAGCCTCACTGAGCGGGAAGGGAAGCCGCAGGGAAGCGGGATCGAGGGCGCGAACGGCCTGAAGGGGATCGTCCGGAACCGCGCAGCCAGCCGGCCATTCGATCACCCGCCAGGTCGCCGCGGCAGGGGGAAGGGCCGCCATCACGAAGGCTTCCATCAGGTAGTCACGCACCATCAGGTCGCCGATCAGGTCGCCGATGGGTTCCAGCTCCAGGGGCATCCCATCGCGACAGGTGAGGGGCGGAAGAGGAGCCTCGAAACGGATGCTTCCAGGACTGCCATCGGAGAGCACCTGCCCCTGAAGCCGATCATCGTGGAGCTCGAGCAGCAACTGGCGCGGGAACAGACGGGCCTGCAGCGGCCGGATCCTGTCCTGCAGATCCTCAATGAGACTGGCAATCTCCAACGCCGAATAACCCTTTGAGGCCAATCTATTGGAGATTCAGCGCCGTTTCCCTGTCCTGTCGCCAGATCGCGAGCTGCTACCAGCCCAGCCTTAACTGTTGGGTCGCCAAGGCAACCCCGAACCCACCGCCTCCGCCAGGGATGCCAGGCCGTGGCGATCGAGCTGGTCGATCAATCCCTCCAGAATCTCCGGCACCAAAGCAGGCCCTTCATAGATCCAACCGGTATAAATCTGTACCAACGAGGCGCCGGCTGTGATCCGCTCCCACGCGGACTCCGGTCCATCAATTCCCCCCACACCCACCAGGGGCAGGGCCGGCCCCGCCGTGGCCCGAAGCCGCCGCAACACCTCCAGGGCCCGCTGCCGCAGCGGCCGCCCGCTCAGCCCCCCCGCCTCCTCCTCCAGCAAACGGCCCGTGGCCGCCAGCCGCCGCTGGCCCAGTCCGAACCGATCCTGACTGGTGTTCACCGCGATCACCCCCGCCAGGCCCTCCTCATAGGCGAGACGGGCAATCGCATCGATCGCGTCGTCCTCGAGGTCGGGGGCGATCTTCACCAGCAGGGGCGGACAGGCCGGCAGCCGCCGGAGCCGCTCCACCAAGCGGCGCAGTTGACTTTCCTCCTGCAGCTCCCGCAGGCCCGGCGTGTTGGGGGAACTGACATTCACCACGGCGTAATCGGCCAGGGGGGCCAACAGCTCCAGGGAGGAGGCGTAATCGTCGGGGGCCAGCAGCAGGGAGGCCAGGCGCGATTTGCCGAGGTTGAGGCCCAGCACCGCCGGCCGCTGACCCGGTGGGGGCAGCTTCTGACGCTCGAGGATGCGACGCACCGCCCGGGCCCCCTCGTTGTTGAACCCCATGCGGTTGAGGGCGGCCCGCTCGGCCGCCAGGCGAAACAGCCGCGGCCTGGGATTGCCGCTCTGGGCTTCCCAGGTCACCGTGCCCAGCTCGGCGAAGCCGAAGCCGAAGCGGTCCCACAGGCCCGCGGCCACACCGTTCTTGTCGAAGCCGGCGGCCAGACCCACCGGATTGGCGAAGCGGCAACCGAAGAGAGTCTGCTGGAGCCGTGGATCACGGCGCTGGAGCTCCAGGGCCAGCCCCTGCAGCGTGTCCCGCACCACGGGCCAGTCACGGCGCAGGGAAGTTTCTTGGAGGATCCCGAGGCTGATCCGACTCAACTGCTCGGCGTCGGCGCCCTCATCGGTGCGGAGCAGCGGCTCCACGAAACGGCGGTAAAGCCCGCCGGTCGCTCCTGAACGCAGCGGGGGGGGGGATGGATCACTCACCATGGCGCGACGATCGTCACTCCGGCTGCGCCAATCCTCCCGCGCCACGGTCCAAGCGCCAGCGCCCATCGCCAAGCGGCTGCACCAACCAGTCACGCCAGGTCCAGGCGGAGGTGCGGGATTCCAGCTGGCGCAGGGGGAGATCCACCAGCTGGGCCAGTTCCACCAAGTTGAGCGCATAGCCGCCCAGGGCCAGCCGATCGGCCAGTTCCAGGCGCTCCAGCAGGCGCCCGAGGGCCGGAGGCGCCGGATCAGAGGGAGCGGAGGGCGGGAGGAGGTCGGCCTGGGCCGCCGCCGCGGCTTGGGAGGTGGGCAAGGGGGCAGATGGCCGATCGGCTTCGAGCCTGGCGCTGGTCAGCCGCTCTCCGACCTCCAACTGGGGCCACTGGCCGCGGGAGAAGGCCACGGCGATGGCGTCGCAGCGGTCGTTGTCGGGATCGCCGCTGTGGCCACGCACATGCTGCAGCTCCAATCCCTGGATGCGACTCCCGTCGAGCTGCTCCCAGAGATCGCGGTTGAGCACCGCGCCACCGGAGGCGGTGCGCCAGCCCTTGCGCTTCCAACCGGGCAACCACTTCTGCAGACCGTCGATCAGATAGCGACTGTCGGTGCGGATCACCAGGCCCGGATGGCGAGGCAACTCCCGCAGCTCCCGCAGCAGGGCCAGGGCCCCGGTCAGCTCCATGCGGTTGTTGGTGGTGGCGGCCTCGGCTCCTCCCAGTTCCTGCACAGAACCGTCCGTAAAGCGCAGCAGGGCTCCCCAACCGCCAGGGCCTGGATTGCCACGGCAGGCGCCATCACAGGCCGCTGCCACCACCTGCGGTGGCCCCTGAGTCGCCGCGTCGCCCATCTTCATCTACCCCTTGTCAGGTTCGCTTGAATTGGAAGCCCTACCCGGCGGCAGATCCGGATGCCCCGGGGGCTTCGGACACCCTGCCATGCAGCGAACCTACCTGGCCCTGGCCGGAGCCGCCCTGATCGGCACGGCCGTGGCCATGGCCGTCCCAGGATCCGGCCTGACCCCCAAGGGCCAGGCCGGGGAGCTGTTCGAAGCCGGTCCGGTGGATCCGGATCGCTACGCGGTGCTGGGTCGCCCCCTCGGCAACGGCGAGTGGACCCTGCTGGTGCTGGAGCAGATCCAGCCAGCCCCCCTCTGCTGGCAGACACGCCCCGACGGGCTGGTGGACCCCAGCCTGAACCGCTTCAACTACACCGGCATCTGCGGGCGTTACCTCGACAGCAACGGCTATTCCGTGCGGCTGGGCAACCAGGAGGGCTCCACCATGGCCGGCGGGCCCCTACGGCTGCGCCTGGAGCAGAGCGGTCAGGAGCTGCGGTTGCTGGCTAATTCCCCCGGCCTAAGCCAGGAGCTGGAGCTGGGCCGGGCGCCCGTTCCCGTGCGCGACCGCAACGCCTTCGTGGCCCTGCGGCTGAATCCCGGCTGGGAGCTGCAGCGGCGCCGTTACGGCAGCCAGACCCTCAACCACCTCTACTTCGCGAACGCGGCCAGTGCTGGGCAGCTCCTGGCCGCCTCCCGGCCGGGTCCCCTCAGCGCCCGCAGAGCCTTCAACCCGATGCGCCTGCCCCCGCCGCCACCACCACCGCCCAGCGCCGCCCTGGCCCCCGTTGCCGATGGGGGCTGGCGCGGCCAGCCGACGATGCCAAGCGGCGGCGAGGGTCGGGCGGTCGCCCTGCAGGTGATCCCCTTCCGCGAGTGAGACGCCGGCGGGCGCGGCCACTTGACGATCCGGACGCCCTCCTCTGGCCCTTGGGAAAGTTCTGTATAAATTCTGATCGTGTGAGGAGTGAGGAACGAACCCGAGGGTCGAAACGAGGACAGACTCCCCAGGAACGTTCCAAACTTCAGGCCCTGCTGTCAGCGGGGCCTTTTTCATGGTCGGGCGCCGGCTGCGGGGGGCCCTGGCCGTGCCGGCCCAACCAGATCCGGGCCCAGCCCATAAAAAAGCCGGTCCTAGGACCGGCTCGATCGCATCAGGGCTGGTCGCCCAAGGATCACTTGATCGTGACCTTGCCGCCAACTTCTTCGATGGTCTTCTTGAGGGCCTCGGCATCGGCTTTGCTGATGCCTTCCTTGACGGCCTTAGGAGCAGCCTCGACGAGGGCCTTGGCTTCACCCAGACCGAGGCCGGTGGCCTCGCGGACGGCCTTGAGCACCTTGATCTTGGAGGCAGCGTCGAAGCTGTCGAGGATCACGTCGAATTCGGTTTGCTCTTCGACGGGCTCAGCGGCGGCGGCGGCGCCAGGGGCGGCCATCACAACGCCGGCGGAAGCGGCGGCGGACACACCGAAGGCCTCTTCAATCTGCTTGACGAGCTCGGAAGCTTCCAGCAGGGAGAGGGTCTTCAGCTGTTCGAGAATTTGGTCGGTGGTAGCGGACATGATTTGGGAATCAGCAACAGATCTGTTGGGTTGAACAGTCGGATCGGTGGAGCTCGGTGGACCGCTGGCCGGTGTGCCCGAAGGCGACACAGGAGCTGATCCTCAGCCTTCGCCGGATTCGGCGTGCTGCTTGAGCGCCCGGGCGAGGCCGGAGGGAACTTCGTTGATGCCCACCGCCAGCTTGGTGGCCACGCCGTTGATCGCACCAGCGATCTGGGCCATGAGCACCTCCTTGGAGGGCAGATCCCCAATGGCCTTGATGTCGTCCACGGAGAGGAGTTGGCCTTCGAAAAGGCCTCCTTTCGTTTCCGACTTCTTGCTGTCCTTCTGGAAGGACTGCACGGCCTTCACCGCACCACCCACATCCCCTTTGACGAGAATGAAGGCGTTGGTGCCCGTGAGGAGGGATTCGAGTTCCGACCAGGCGCTATTGCCATCAATGGCCCGGCGCATCAAGGTGTTTTTGGTCACCTTGCACACACCGTTGCTGGCCTGCAGACGGGTCCGCAGATCAGACATTTCCTTGATGGAGAGGCCTTGAAAATCAAGGACCAGCGCCATTTCGGCTTCACCGAGGAGCCCCTTGAGCTCTTCGACGATCTGTTGCTTGCTCTCCAGCGTGCGGCCCATGGGATGAGGAACGGATCGAGGGGAACAAGCCGGGTACGCGGCCCCAGGATGGTTGGTGCTCCCCGGAGGGAACTCCAGCATCCATCCCCGGCGCGAAATGCTGCGGGGACCATCGAGGCCGCTGGCCTGCTCCACTCTCCGTTGGGGTCATACCCCAGGGGTCGCGATATCAGGTCACGGGTTTGCCGTGAATTGCGTGCACCTCGGCAGGACTTACGAACGAGGAACCCTGGCGAACCCGGGTCTTCCTTCACCTGCTGTCTTGGGTCAGGGCGCGTGCCCTTCTGGCCGAAGCCAGTTCAACAACCTACAACATGGGACGCAACCTCTCCAACCAGAGGCTGTACCCACGCGGCCCGAGATGGAGGCCATCCACCCCGAGGGAGCGGCGCAGACCGGCACCATCGGCCAGCAGCGCCGTGAGATCGAGGACGTCTGGGGCGGGAACGGCAGCACGGAGCCGGCGGTTGAGGTCCAGGACAGGGGTGAGGCAGCGGGGACCCCAGCGAGCCTCTTCACAGGGCAGGGTGGCGACCACCACCACCCGGGCCGCCCCGCGGGCCAGGAGCTCCCGCCGGATCCTCAACATGCGGTCGGCCACCGGAGCGGGGGCTTCACCCCGAAGCAGGTCGTTGATGCCGGCCATCAGCACCACCGTGGCCCCGCCCAGGCCGGGCAGGGAATCCAGGCGCCCGAGCAGATCCAGCGTGGTGTTGCCGGAGATGCCGGCATTCAGCACGGAGCGATCAGGAAACGCCTCGCTCCAGGGACCAGCCGCGGTGATCGAATCCCCCAGAAAAATGAGGGGCGCGTCGGGATGCACGAGCTTCCTGCCAGCTGGAGCGGCTGGCCTCCGATCGAAACCGGCCCCGGGCAGCCCGGAGGTACGGGGATGGCATGCCGGTAGGAACACCCCGATCCCAGCGAGGGACAGCCACAACAAACACCCCACCCCCGCCTTGACGTGGGGGTGGGGTGAAGGGAGGAGCGAACGACGCACCAGGGTGAAGGCCTCAGCCTTCTTGCTTGAAGTCCTGCAAGGCGGAGAAGTCGACCGGCACCGAGGGACCCATGGTCGAGGTGACGTAAAGACTGCGCCAGTAGCGGCCCTTGGCACCGCTGGGCTTGTTGCGGTCGATGGTTTCCTGCAGGGCCTTGAGGTTGTCGAGCAGCTTGGCCCCATCGAAGCTGGCCTTGCCGAAGCGCACGTGCACGATGCCGGCGCGGTCGGCACGGAACTCAAGTTTGCCGGCCTTGAACTCGTTGATGGCGCCGACCAGGTCGGTGGTCACGGTGCCGGCCTTGGGGTTGGGCATCAGGCCGCGGGGACCGAGCACCCGACCCAGCTTGGCCACCTTGGGCATCATGTCGGGGGTGGCGATCAGCAGGTCGAAGTCCATGGCGCCACCGGCGATGGATTCCACCAGGTCCTCGTCGCCGGCGAGGTCGGCGCCGGCCGCCTTGGCTTCGGCCACCTTCTCGCCCCGGGCGATCACGGCGATGCGGATGGTCTGGCCGGTGCCGTGGGGCAGGGCCACGGTGGTGCGCAGCTGCTGGTCGGTGTACTTGGGATCGATGCCCAGGCGCACGTGGGCTTCGAGGGTTTCATCAAACTTGGCGGTGGCGTTGGCCTTCACCAGTTCAATGGCTTCGAGCGGGGCGTAGGTGCGGTCTTCGACCTTGGCGGCGGCGACGGCAAAACGCTTGGAGATCTTCGGCATGGCGGAAATGGGGTGCGAGCGACCGGTGTGGTCTCCCCCGGGGGGTGAATGGAGTGGAACAGAAATCGGTGTCAGACCCGCAGGCGGGTCGACGGCACGGGTCGTCAGTCGTTGATGGTGACGCCCATGTTGCGGGCTGTGCCCGCGATGATGCGCACGGCCGACTCAACGCTGGTGCAGTTGAGGTCGGGGAGCTTGGTCTTGGCGATCTCCTCGAGCTGGGCGCGGCTGATGGCGCCGACGCTGCCCTTGGAGGAGGTGGCGGCACCCTTTTCGATGCCGGCCGCCTTGGAGATCAGCACCGAAGCGGGCGGGGTCTTGGTGATGAAGGTGAAGCTGCGGTCTTCAAAGACCGAAATCTCCACAGGGATCACATACCCGGCCTTCTCCTGGGTGCGGGCGTTGTACTCCTTACAGAACGCCATGATGTTGACGCCATGCTGACCGAGGGCGGGGCCTACGGGGGGAGCAGGGTTGGCTTTGCCGGCATTGAGGGCCAGCTTGATCACGGCTACGACTTTCTTGGCCATCGGCTGGGCTGGGGTTGGGTCTCCTAGGGGAGACGGGGGAACGGGGCCCCCGGTGGGAACGGGGAAGGGTCTGCGGATGACCGGAACCCGAAGGGTCCGGCTGGGTGGTGCACGCCCGTGATGGGAGAGCACCGGGGCCGTCCTCCGCAGGGAGACGGCCGGGGGTGATCAGCTCTGCTTGCTGATCTGGGAGAACTCGAGCTCCACCGGGGTTTCCCGGCCGAAAATCGAAAGAAGGGCCTTGAGCTTGCTGCGCTCGCCGGACACATCGATCACCTCACCCTGGAAGTCCTTGAACGGACCGGCGGTGACCAGGATCTGGTCGCCTTCCGCCAGATCGACCTTGACCACGGGCTTCTTCTCGGCGGCCCGCTTGAAGATGCGGTTCACCTCTTGGCTGCTGAGGGGGCGGGGACGGATGTGCCCCCGGGCCTTACCGGTGGCGCGGCGCTCCTCCTGCCCGACGAAATTGATCACGTTGGGGGTGCTTCGCACGGCCATCATCGTGTCCTCATCGAGGATCATCCGCACCAGCACGTAGCCGGGGAACACCTTCTCTTCGATCGACTGACGGCTGCCGTCCTTCTTCAGCTTCACGCCAGGGGTCTGGGGAATCTCGATCTCAAGGATGCGGTTGGCGACCCCAAGGGTGACCGCCCGCTGCTCCAGGGTGGCCTTCACCTTCTTCTCGCAGCTCGAGGCCACCTGCACGGCAAACCAGCGCGCCACCTGGGGCTTGCCCGCGGCATCCGGATCGGAGGTTCCATCGGCGCCCTCGGCGGCGTCGACAGCATCGGCGACGTCGCTCAGCGTGAGGACATCGGCGGCCGCGTCCGAAGGCGACTCCGGAACCGCGGATAGGTCGTGGTCGAGCTCGGACACGGGACTGGGCACGGAGGACATCAACGGAACACCTGCTGGGAGATCCAGCCGAAGAAGCGATCGATCGCCGCGATCGCCGCGGCCGAAAGGGCCACCATCAGAATCACCGCCACCGACTCGCTGAATAGCTGCTGACGACTAGGCCAGACCACCTTGCCGAGCTCCGCCAGGGTGCCCGCGAGGAAACCGGTCCTGGCGTCCGGATCGAGGGAATCAACCGGGCCGAGCTCGGGCTCCTCTGCGGCCGACCGAACGGGGCGGCTTTCGGCGGAGCCTTGGCTGCCTGCAGGAGTGGGAGAGGCCGGATCCACGGAGGAGGCGCGCACCGACAAACGAACACCCTACCGGACGTCCTCACCCTGGCGGAGTCGGGGCACGAAGCGAAGGGTGCCTGCCTCCCCCTCGCTCGCGGCGACCGCCTCGATCCGCACCCCGCTGCAGCCCCTGAAGCGATCCTCCAACAGGTGGGTGGCCAGGGGATTCTCGATGCGGCGGCGAAGCACCCGCCGCAGGGGGCGGGCTCCGTATTCGGGTTCGTAGCCCTGCTCGGCCAGCTGGGCGATCGCCGCCTCTTCCACCTCCAGGTCGAGCTGCTGCTCCCGCAGCAGCGAAGCGAGCTCGGCCAGCTGCAGGCGCACGATCCTCTGCAGATCAGCGGGCTGCAGGGGGCGGAAGCGGATCACCTCATCGATGCGGTTGAGAAATTCCGGACGGAACTGGCGCGCCAGGGCCTCCTCCACCGCCCGCTCCAGCTCCCGATCCAGCTGTTGGCCGCGGCCAGGATCAGAGGGATCCGGGCGGCCAGCCCGGGCCCGCTCGAGGATCGCCCGGCTGGCGAGGTTGCTGGTCATGATCACCACCGTGTGGCGGAAATCCACGGTGCGGCCCTGGGAATCGGTGAGGCGGCCGTCGTCGAGCACCTGGAGGAGCAGGTTGAACACCTCAGGGTGGGCCTTCTCCACCTCATCGAGCAGCAGCACGGCGTAGGGGCGGCGTCGCACCGCCTCGGTGAGCTGCCCTCCCTCCTCGTAGCCCACGTAGCCCGGGGGTGCACCCACCAAACGGGCCACGGCGTTGCGCTCCATGAATTCGCTCATGTCGAGCCTCACCAGGGCTTCCTCGCCATCGAAGAGAGAGCCGGCCAGGGCCTTGGCCAGCTCGGTCTTGCCCACGCCGGTGGGGCCGAGGAACAGAAAGGAGCCCACCGGCCGGGTGGGGGCCTGCATGCCGGCTCGGGCCCGGCGAATCGCCGCGGCCACGGCGGCCACGGCCTCGGGCTGGCCGATCACCCGCTCGCCGAGACGGTTCTCTAGCTCCAGCAGCTTCTGGCGTTCGCCGGCGAGCAGCCGCTGGATCGGAATGCCGGTGGAGCGGGCCACCACATCGGCGATGTCACCCTCCTCCACCTGCTCCCGCAGCATCGGATCGGCCTTGAGTTCGGCCTCCAGATCGAGGCGGCGCTGCTGCAGGTCCTGCAGCGGGTCGTGCTCAAGCCGGGCCGCCTCCTCGTAGTCACCGTCCCGCTCGGCCTCGGCGATGGCCTGGCGCAGCTCCTCGTCCTGGCGGAGGAGCTCCCGCAGCTCGGCCAACCGCTCCCGCTCCCGGCTCCAGCGGATCTGCAGGGCCTCCAGGGCCTGGTGGGCCAGCCGCCGCCTCTCCTGCAGGGCCACCCGCTCCGCCTGGGGGGCCGCCTCCGCCGACAGCAGGGCGAGCTCCACCCGGCGCAGGTCGGCTTCGGCCTCCTCCACGGCCCGGGGTTTGGAGGTGGCCTCCATGCGCAGCTGGGCGGCCGCCTCATCCACCAGGTCGATGGCGGAATCGGGCAGGCAGCGGTCGCTGAGGTAGCGGTCGGCCAGGCGCGCCGCGGCCAGCAGGGCGCCATCGGTGATGGTGACGCCGTGGTGAAGCTCATAGCGCTCCTTGAGGCCGCGCAGAATCTGGAGGCAGGTGTCGCGGTCGGGCTCGCGGATCTGCACCTGCTGGAAACGGCGCTCAAGGGCCGGATCCTTCTCAATCGTGCGGCGGTAGTCCTCGGGGGTGGTGGCGCCGATGCAGCGCAGATCACCCCGGGCCAGCACGGGCTTGAGCAGGCTGGCCGCATCGGGGCCGGAGCGTTCACCCCCCACCACCGTGTGCAGTTCATCAATGAACAGCACCACACCGCCGCCGGCATCGCCGGCCGCCGCCTCCCCGTCCCGCACCTGGGCCAGCACCTCCCGCAGGCGTTCCTCGAACTGCCCCCGAAACTTGGCGCCGGCGATCAGGGCCCCCAGGTCGAGGGCCACGAGCCGCAGGCCCCGCAGGGCATCCGGCACATCGCCGGCCACGATCCGTTGGGCGAGGGATTCCACCACGGCGGTCTTGCCCACGCCCGATTCCCCCACCAGCACGGGGTTGTTCTTGCCGCGGCGCGAGAGCACCTGGATCAGCCGGCGGATCTCGCTGTCGCGGCCGATCACCGGATCCAGCTCACCGGCGCGGGCGGCGGCGGTGAGGTCGCGGCCGTAGCGATCGAGGGCGGTGGGGGCGGCCTCCCCATCGAGCGGCTCCAGACGGAGGCCGTCGTCGGTAGGCATCGCCTCCGCCCGGGCCTGGGGGGCACGGCTGCCCTCGCCCCGGCCGGGCCGGCCGGCGGAAGCGCGGCCGCTGGCCGGGGCGGCCGCTGGGGCGGCAACGGGGGCCGTGGCGGGGGGCGAAAAGGGGGGCGAAAAGGTGCGGGGGGCGGGCTCGGCATCCACCCAGCCATCGGCCTCCGGGCCGGGGGCCGGGCCAGCGGCGGGACTCCACTGCCGCAGCAGCAGGTCTTCGCTCAGACCCTCCTCCACCAGCAGACGGCCACCGATGCGGGGTTCGTCCAGCAGGGCCAGGAGCAGGTGGGGCAAGTCGAGCAGGGGAACGGACCAGGCCTGACGGCGTCGGTCGGCCGCCTCGAGGAGGTCCTCCAGGGCGTCACCGATGTAAAGGGTCTGGTCGGAGGCGGGGGGCTGGGCGGCACAGAAGGCCTCGAGCCGGTCGAGGAGTCGGTTCTCATCCACCGGCAGCGGTGTGGCCCAGGCGGCGAAGCGGGGGTCGGTGAACAGGGTGAGCAGCAGGTGCTCCACGTCCATGGCCCCGTGCCGCCAGCGGCGGGCCATGTCCTGACTGGCGACCAGCAGATCCCAGGCTGGAGCACTGAAGCGCTCGGGATCGGCGGTGAGGCTGGCCGGCGTCGGAGCGGTGGAGGTGGTGGGCATCGGCAGCGGGGATGGCGGCGCGGGAGCAGGTCAGGGGGCGGAGGAGGCCAGCGGGCTGGAAGCCGGGCTGGCGATCTGGATCAGTTCCACCTTGTAGCCATCGGGATCTTCCAGGAAGGCGATCACCGTGGTGCCGTGCTTCATCGGGCCGGGCTCCCGGGTGATGCGTCCACCGGCACCCGCCATCGCGGCGCAGGTGGCCTGGATGTCCGCCACGCCGATGGCGATGTGGCCATAGCCGCTGCCGATGGCGTAGGCATCGGTATCCCAGTTATGGGTGAGTTCGATCACCGTGTGGTCGCGTTCCTCGCCATAGCCCACGAAGGCCAGGGTGAAGCGCCCCTCGGGGTAATCGCGGCGGCGCAGCAGGCGCATGCCCAGCACCTCGGTGTAGAAGCGCAGGGAGCGCTCCAGATCACCGACCCGGAGCATGGTGTGGAGCAGGCGCATCAGGGTGGAAGCGGTGTGGCAAGGGGGAAACTGCCGGCGCCATTCTGGCCAGGGCGGGCCGGTGGCAGGGGCAGAACACCCCAGTCCCGGAGGCGAGCGGGGCGCCGGGGACGGCGGCCCAGCTGGGCCAAGCCGTAGGGACCGTCACATTCGGGTGGGAGGGGGTGCCCCATAGGATCGCGCCAAATTCAACTCGCAGCCTGTGTACGACTCCCTCGACCTGGTGATCGACTCGATCGTGGCTCGCGAGGTGCTCGATTCCCGCGGCACCCCCACCGTGGAGGCGGTGGTGTATCTCGAGGGGGGAGCCAGCGGCCGGGCGATCGTGCCCAGCGGCGCCAGCACCGGAGCCCACGAGGCCCATGAATTGCGCGATGGCGGCAAGGAGTACTTCGGCAAAGGGGTGCAGAAGGCCGTGGAAAATATTGAGGAGCGGATCGCCCCCACCCTCTGCGGCCTCAGCGCCCTCGACCAGGCCGCCGTGGACGCGGCCATGAATGACCTCGACGGCAGCGACAACAAGAGTGCCCTCGGGGCCAACGCCATCCTGGCGGTGAGCCTGGCCACCGCCCACGCCGCCGCCAACTCCCTCAACCTGCCGCTCTACCGCTACCTGGGCGGCCCGATGGCCACCCTGCTGCCGGTGCCGCTGATGAACGTGATCAACGGCGGCGCCCACGCCTCCAACAGCCTGGATTTCCAGGAATTCATGATCGTGCCCCACGGCGCCGACAGCTTCCGCAAGGCCCTGCGGATGGGTGCCGAGGTGTTCCAAACGCTCAAGGGACTTCTCCAAGATCGCGGCATGTCCACCGCCGTGGGTGACGAGGGCGGCTTCGCCCCGGACCTGGGCAACAACGAAGCCGGCGACATTCTGATCCAGGCAATCGAGAAGGCTGGCTACAAACCTGGCGAGGAAATCTCCCTGGCCCTGGATGTGGCCAGCACCGAGTTTTACAAAGATGGGCGCTATGCCTTCGGTGGCGGCAGCTACAGCAGCGCCGAGATGGTGGACCAGCTGGCCGCCCTGGTGAGCCGCTATCCGATCGTGTCGATTGAGGATGGCCTGGCCGAAGACGATTGGGAAGGCTGGAGCCTGCTCACCCAGAAACTCGGCTCCACCGTGCAGCTGGTGGGCGACGACCTGTTCGTGACCAACACCTCCCGGCTGCAACAGGGCATCGAGCGGGGCGTGGCCAACTCGATCTTGATCAAGGTGAATCAAATTGGTTCGCTGACCGAGACCCTGCAGGCGATCGATCTGGCCGGGCGAGCCGGTTACACCAGCGTGATCAGCCACCGCAGCGGCGAAACCGAGGACGTGACCATCGCCGACCTGGCCGTGGCCACCCGCGCCGGCCAGATCAAGACCGGCTCCCTCAGCCGCTCCGACCGCGTGGCCAAGTACAATCAACTGCTGCGGATCGAGGACGAACTCGGCACCCAGGCGATCTATGCCGGGGTGGAAGATCGCGGCCCGCGGGGCAAGGGCTGAGCGGGAAAGAGTTGGTCTGAGGCGGCGGTTCTCAGGCCTGGTGCCTTACACGCCGACCCCTGACACAACTCATCGATGACAACATCGGCCAACGAGCAACCATTCAAGGAAACGGCGCCCAACCCAGAAGCCAGGATCCCGATCGGGCATCAGATTCAAGTGACCTCCTTCGGAGGCTCGGGCACCACCATGCTGCGAAACTGGCTGGTGGAGAATGGAGCTTCTCTACCCCAGGAACACGATTCAGGCATCTGGAAACATCTGCCAGAGCCACCCACTCGCGACAAGTTCCAAATCCCCGAAGGTTTTCGGGCCATCTACTTGATCGGCGACCCAATCGAATCCCTGCTGTCTGTTTTCGGCAGAAATTATCATATGTGGCATGCCGTGAGGATGCAGTCGCATTCGCGTTGGCCATCTCAGTTTCTATTGGAGGATGCCCCGGTTGCACCCCCATGGGGCCTGAAGGAATTCCTGAATCTGAAGCAGGATTGTTTTGGCATCCATGATCATTTTGCCGCCTGGACAACGACTCCGAAGCGTGCGAGGGAATTTCCAATCTTGGTCATGAAATATGACAAGATCTGGGACCATCTTCCCGAATTGGCGGATTTCCTCGAATTCGACAAGGATCAGATGGCCAGCTTTCCGGCACGCCGGGAGCGCTCCCAGAAGGATCCAACCCTGGAGAAGGGCCGCCGCGCTCTGCAGAGCCTTTATGGGAATCTGGCCAAAACCATTGAAGCCTATCCAGACTGCATGGTGATCTAATTCATGGCTGGCTTAGACGCGCTTCATTGATGAAGCACTAATTCAGCACCAACGGTGCTGCTCGCATGTCGCTTTCCGTGCACCTTGACCAGGCGGGGCCAGCGCAAGATCGGTGCAGGCGTTACCGAATAGGTCCTGCGGGCCAAGGGCTGATCCATCGAAACCGGAAGGATTGCATCAAGATTCAGCCAATCCCGATCAGCCAATCCGCCCCAAGACCCGTGGCGCCAATCCAGCCCAAGCCCTGTTCGCCCAACAACCAACCGATGCCCCTCCACCGATAGGCTGGGGCCGTTGACCAAGGCAGCCAAGCTGCACAAACATTTTCATGGCTCTCCTCGATGACCTCATTGGCGGTGTTGTATCCGCCGTTGCCGGCGACAAGGCTCCGGCCCTGAACGATTTCCTCAAGACCAACGGCGGCATCAGCGGTCTCTCCGCCAAGTTCCAGCACGGCGGCGCCGGCGAGATGTTCGCCAGCTGGGTCGGCACGGGCGACAACCAAACGATCACCTCCGAGCAAATCAGCAAGGTGCTCGGCAACAGCCAGCTTCAGGAGATCGCCACCAAGCTCGGCATCGACACCAGCGCCGCCACCGACTTCATCGCCACCAACCTGCCGGTGCTGATCGACAAGCTCACCCCCGACGGCAAGGTGGAGACCAACCCCACCGCCCTGCCCCCCACCGCCTGAGCCAGTCCAGGGACGGGAGGTCCGCCACCTCGACCTCCCTACCCACCCAGGCATCAACCAAGACCCCAGGCTCCCGCATGGAGGAGCCTGGGGTTTCTTGCATCCGGGCCTTGGGCGGTCTTGTGACTGGATCTACTGCCCAGGCATCTGATCCAGGCGGCCATCGCGCTTGAGCCGGGCTTGCAGCTTCAGCCAGCCCAGCCCCACGGGCACCCCCAACACCAGCGGCACCGCCACCAGGGCGGGCCTGGCACTGGCGGCCAGCAGCGAGGCCGCCACCGCCAGCCCCCCCAGCAGAAACGACTGGCCAGCGCTCTGCTGGGCCAGCGCAAGGCGCCGAAGCAGACGATCGGTTTCACCAGCGCGGATCTGCACCTGCAGATCGCCCTGCTCGATGCGGGCCAGGCTTTCATCCAGCCGCCGCGGGATGCCTAGGGCGCGGCTGCCCACGTCGGCGGCCTGGCGGGTGATCTCGTTGAACAGGTCGTTGGGGCCGTTACCGCTGGCGGTCATCAGGGGCAGCAGGTAGGGGCGGGCAATCGCCATCAGGCTAAAGCCGGGATCGAGGCTGCGGCCCACCCCCTCAAAGGTGGACAGGGCGCGCATCACGAAGATCAGCTCCGCTGGCAGCCGGAAGGGCTGGTCATAGACCAGGGCGTAGAGATCCCCGGAGAGCTTCTGCAGCACATTCGGGCTGAAGGGGGGCGTAAGGGCTTCGTTGAGCATCAACCGCACCAGGCGCCGCACCGGCCCTAGATCGATGCCGGCGGCGAGCACGCCGGCTTGCTGCAACTCTTCCACCAGGCCGGCCGCATCCCGCGAGGCCGCCAGGCGCACCATCCGGCCGATGCGGCTGCGCAGGCGCTCCGAGAGCTGGCCCATCATGCCGAAGTCGTAGTAGATGAGCGCCCCATCGGGAGCCACCGCCAGGTTCCCCGGGTGGGGATCGGCATGGAAGAAGCCGTAGCGCACGAGCTGTTGCAGATAGCTGGCGGCTCCCTTTTCAGCCACGGCACCGGGGGCCACCCCGGCCTCCAGCAAGGCGGCCCGGTCGGTGATCTTGATGCCGGGCACGTAGTCGAGGCAGAGCACCCGGCGGGAACTCAGCTCCCACACCACCGCTGGGATGCGAATGCCCGGATCATCGAGGAATTGCTGGCGGAAGCGGGCGGCGTGTTCGGCCTCCAGACGGAAATCCAGCTCCCGCAGCAGCACCCGGCGGCACTCCTTGGCGATCCCCACCCAGTCACGGCCGCGGCCCCAACGGGGATGGCGCTGCACCGCGCCGGCCACCTGCTGCAGCACCTCCAGATCGAGGCGAAACAGGGGCTCGAGGCCGGGCCGCTGCACCTTGAACACCACCTGGCGGCCGCTGCGGAGGCTGGCGCGGTGCACCTGGGCCAGGCTGGCGGAGCCGAGCGGCTCCTCCTCCAGATCAATGATCTCGAGGCGGCGCTCCCCCAGTTCATCGGCGAGGATCCGCTCCACCACCGGGAACGGAAAGGCGGGCACCCGGTCCTGCAGGTGGGAGAGCTCCTCCACCACCTCGGCGGGGAACACATCAGGCCGGGCCGAGAGGATCTGGCCAAGCTTGATGAAGGCCGAGCCCAGGCCCAGGAATTCGGCGGTGAGCCAACGGGCCTGGCGGCGGCGGCGCACCGCCAGCCGTTCGGCACTCCAACCTTCGGGGTAACTCCAGCGGCGGCTGTCCCACCAGAGGCCCACCAACAGCTGGATCACCACCCGCCAGATGCGCAGGGGCCGCCAGAGGCGGGCGCCCCAGGGGAGAGCCGGGGGGGTGATCATCAGGTGGAGGGCCCTGGAGCCTGAAACGCGGAAGATCCCGACGGGCCACCGGAAGGGTGGCCTGTAGCGCCCGATCGGCCGTTCATCGCGGCAGCCTCCAGGCGAACGGCCAGCCGAGCCACCTGGGCACGCAGGGCATCGATCGCCTCCTGGGGATCCGAACCGGCCGGGCCGGTGGGCGGACCACCACCGTTGGAGAAGCCACTCCAGACACCTCGGCCAGGGCCCGATCCGGCATCCGCCGGACCCTGCGGCGATGCCATATCTTCCCGATCCAGCCGGGCGGCCTCCTGTTCCACTTCCTGCCAAAACAGGCTCAATTCCTGCTGGAGGCGGGCCGGGGCGTCCTGGGCCAGCAGGGTGAGGCTGGCGGCGGTGTCGGCCAAGCCGCTGCCCAAGCGGGCCGCCAGCCGGTTTGCAGCCGCCTGCAGCAGGGATTGGGGGGCGCTCATGGGCGGATCCGGCTGCTCAAGCCATTGTGCTGCTGGAACTGTGGCAGATCAGGGCTGGGCTGCGGGGGTCGGGGCAGGCGGTGCCTCCGGCAGGGCGGGCAGCTGCAGGCCTGTGCCGGCGGCCGGCTCGGGGTTGGAGCCTTTGGAGGGGGCGGGAACCTCGAGATCGGGGGCCGCGGGCTGGGGCAGCGACTCGAGCCCCGTGGTTCCACTGGGCGCAGGGGTGGGGGGGGAAGCCCCATCGAGGGCATCGAGGCGGGCCCGTTCCGCCTCCTGCTGGGCCTGCCGGGCTTCAGCCCGCTGGCGATCCTCCAGCTCGGCGCGGTCTTTGTCGGTGTCCACCTGATCCTGCTGGTTGCGTTTCTCCTGCTCCAGGGCAGCGAAATCGACCCAGACATCCTTGGGAGCATCGCCGTGCCGGCGACGAAGGGCCTCGAGGGTCTCACCGGGGAAAGCCTGGACTCCGAAGTTCTGATGGCCAGCGGGACCACCCCCATCGCCCTGGGCCCGGATCAGACGATCGGCGATGCCATGGCCGAGCCCAAAGCACACGCCAAGGGCCAGCCAGTGTCGCCAGTCGCGACGGGCGGCGGAACGAGAGGAGTGAACCGCGACCATGGACGCAGGGGGGTGGGGTTGGAATGGCGCGGGCCCCATCCTGCCCGATACGTGCTGAACGACCTCCAGGGCCATGGGCCCGACACACCACAACGGCTTGTCGACACCGGTGGCCATGACGTTCAGCATCCGCACCCACGATTCCTGGGGTGTCGTGCCGGTCGGGGATTTTCAGACCCTCGAGGAAGCGCGGCAGGTCTTCTCGGCCCTCTGCCTGGACCCCTGGTACAAAGCCGACGGAACCGTGAAGGGTGTGGAGTTGGTGCAGACCAGCCCGGCGGGAGAAGCTCAACGCCTCGAATGGTTTGCTTTCCAATAGGCGCGCCTTCCGGCCACTAGAAACAGCTCCCGGCTACCGCCAGCCCATGAATCACCCCAGGTTCGGGCCGCCCCTGAGCTCTTGCGGCAGCGCCCCAGGGAGCACGAACTTGCGGCAGAACGGAGTGGCCCCTACGTCGTGTAATCGGCGTTGATCCGCACGTACTGATCCGAAAGGTCGCAGCCCCAGGCGGTGCCCGCTCCGGGCCCCTCACCCACCAGCAGGCGGATCGCCACCGTGTCGCCGCTGGCGGGATCGGACCCCAGGTAGGTGCCGGCGGCGCGGTCCCTCATGTAGTGGCTGGCGGCTGGGCGATCGAAGGCCAGGGGCTGGCCCCGTTCCATCAGCTGGTGCTCGCCGAGCCAGAGGGCCACCGCGTCTGGAGCGAAGGGCACCCCTGCCCGACCTGCCGCTGCCACGATCCGGCCCCAGTTGGGGTCGCGGCCGTGGATGGCGCACTTCACCAGCGAGGAACCGCACACGGTGCGGGCGATGGTGCGGGCGCCGGCGTCATCGGCGCAACCCTCCACCCGCACCTCGATCAGGCAGGTGGCCCCCTCACCATCGCGGGCGATGGCGCGCGCCAGGTGCTGCGCCACCGCCGTGACCCCCTGCTCCAGCGCCTCCCAATGCTCGGCAGCCAACGGCTCGCCGGCCGCGAAGGCCAGGAAGGTGTCGTTGGTGCTGGTGTCGCCGTCCACCGTGATCGCGTTGAACGAGCGGGCCACCGCCCGGCTCACCATCGCCTGCCACACCTCGGCCGGCACGGCGGCATCGCAGCTGATGTAGCCCAACATCGTGGCCATGTTCGGGTGGATCATCCCGGACCCCTTGGCCATGCCGCCGATCCGCACCGGGCGGCCGCCCAGACTGGCCTCCAGGGCGATCTGCTTCTCCACCAAATCCGTGGTGAGGATGGCGCGGGCCGCCGCCTCGCCCCCCTCCGGGCCCAGGGCCGCCACCAACGAATCGAGGCCCGCCACCAGCGTGTCGATCGGGATCGCCACGCCGATCACCCCGGTGGAGCAGATCAGCACCTGCTCCGGCTCCAGCCCCAGCCGCTCCGCCAGCGCGGCGGTGGCGATGAGGCTGTCGGCCAGGCCCCGCTCGCCGGTGCAGGCATTGGCCTGGCCGGAATTGGTGAGCACCGCCCGGGCATGGCCGCCCCGGGCCGCCAGCCGCTCAGCGCAGAGGTCCACGCAGGCGGCCCGCACCAGGGAGGTGGTGAAACTGCCGGCGCAGACCGCCCCCTCGGGGGCCAGCAACAGCGAAAGGTCGGGGTTGCCGGAGGGCTTGAGGCCCGCCGTGATGCCCGCCGCCAGGAAGCCCCGGGGGGCGGTGAGGCCGCCGGAGATCGGCTGCCAGGAGCCAGGAGCGAACGCGGAGGAAACCACGGCGAAGGGGATCGGGCTGGCGCCATCCTCCCCTGGGCTGGGACGGGGGCATGGGCTGGAGGTCAGGAGCGCGAACCCGAAGGCACTGGTAGCCAACCGCGTTTCGAAAACGCCGCCCACGGCCGACGACAGCGCGACACTGACCCTATCGAGGGGCATCAGGCGTGGAGGCAGAGGACGTGGACGGCGAGAGGGGGGGGCCGCCGGCGCGGCTGGAGGAGCTCAACCGGCCCCGCTGGGCCGGCCGGCAACGGCGGATCGGCCTCACCGGCGGCATCGCCACCGGCAAGAGCTCGGTGGCCCGCCTGCTGGCCGATCGCCATGACCTGCCGGTGCTCGATGCGGATGGCTACGCCCGCGAGGCCCTGGCCCCGGGAAGCCCCGGCGCCCGGGCGGTGCTGGAGCGCTACGGGCACAAGGTGCGCCCAGGCGCTAAGGGACCGTCAGCGGAGGAGCTCGGCGGCAGCCCTCGCCCTGGCCCCAACAGCGATGCCGGCGTGGCGATCGACCGGGCCGCCCTGGGCCGGATCGTGTTCGCCGACCCCCTCGAGCGCCGCTGGCTGGAAGATCTGGTCCATCCTCTGGTGCGTCAACGCTTCTCGGCGGAGCTGGAACGGCTGGCGGAGGCGCCCACGGTGGTGCTGATGGTGCCACTGCTGTTCGAGGCAGGGCTCGAATCGCTCTGCAGCGAGGTGTGGCTGGTGGACTGCGACGAGCACCAGCAGCTCGAGAGGCTGATCGGCCGTGATCGGCTCAGCGCGGCCGAGGCCCGCGCCCGCATCGCCGCCCAGTGGCCCCTGGCGCGAAAACGCCCGTTGGTGGAGAGGTGCATCGACAACAGCGGGAATCCGCAGGACCTGGAGGCAGCGGTGCGCGCCGCGCTGCAGGGCCGGCGAATCGCGTGATCCAACCGGAGAGCCAACCGGACGGCGATCAGCTCAGATAGGCCGTTTCATCCACGTCGTCGATCTGCTCCGGCCGCAGAAAACGCTCGGCATAGACCCGGTGCACACCACGCCGGAGAAACAGCTCGAACAGATCGGCATCGATGTGGCCCCGGTCACGGAAGCCGGCCAGGATCGCCACACTCTGGGAGAGGGTCTTGGCCTTCTTGTAGGGGCGGTCGGGGGCGGTCAGGGCCTCAAAGACATCAGCGATCGCCATGATTCGCGCCGGGATGGAGAGCTGATCACCCTTTAATCCCCGGGGATAGCCCGTGCCAATCACCGCCTCATGGTGGGTGCCGGCATACTCGGGCACCCGGGCCAGATCCGATGGAAATGGCAGGGCCTCCAGCATCAGAATAGTCTGGACGATGTGCTCATTGATTTTATAGCGTTCTTCGGTATTGAGTGTGCCGGCAACGATGCTCAGATTGTGCAGTTCGCCGTGGTTGTAGAGAAATTCCGGCACCACCATGTTGAAGCCATGGCTGGCATCGGGAATATCAGCAGCACGACGGGGAATGCAGTGCCAGGGCTGGTCTGCCATCAGGGCTTCGGGCACCGGCCGCTCCAGCCCTCCCGAGGCACCAGCCGCCCCTGCCACGCCGGGATCAACGGCTGGATCCCCCGATCCCTCCGGCTGCCGGCGCAGCTCTAGCTCCTGCCAGGAGAGGCCCAGGCTGTCATCGAAGTGACGCAGCCAACGCTGGGATCCGATCTGCCGCAGCCGCTCGATTCGATCCCGTTCCATCCCCTCCTGGCCGACATTGCAGGAGGC
>Ga0209597_1000315_pt1 | contig 32274 bp, 27 predicted proteins | sample M_140625_MF_Meta_FD_187316 | JGI IMG/M metagenome (GOLD analysis project Ga0209597, IMG submission 187316) | Freshwater microbial communities from Lake Montjoie, Canada to study carbon cycling - M_140625_MF_MetaG (SPAdes) (version 2) | ecosystem: Environmental > Aquatic > Freshwater > Lake... | reverse complement strand
ATACTTGATAATATAAACTCTTCATAAATAAAATCATATTCTGTTATATTGATAGGTCTAATACATTTTTTACAATTATTTAATACTAAATAATTATCTCTAATAGTACTTAACAAAGTCCATGTTTTTTTATCATATTTGAATTTGCCTGTACTTATACGAGGTTGAGAGGCATATTCGATATTGATATTATATTTGGTAGGGTTTGATTTATATTTCATTATATATAATTGTTATAAAAAAATTTATAAACTATTTAATAAAAAGTGTAAAATAATCTTCATCTAATATATGAAAAAAGATATACAAATAATATTATTTTGTCAAACAATTGCTGAATATGAAGGATTTGTTGATGAGAATAAAAGTTTTATTGAAAAATTAAAAAAATATGGAGAAGTAATTATACCAAAACCTAGATTAGAAAAAGAATACTCTGAATATGCAAAATTGATATATGAACAAATTAATAAAGATAAAAAATATATTGTGATTGGCATAAATTTAGGATATTCAGTTGCTACATATTATTCAAATACATATCCAGAAAATTGCCTCTCAGTATATATTGTGATTGATAAAAATTCTACAGATACAGATCCAATAAACAAAACAAAAGTTAGAACAATTTATTATTTGGATATAGATTTAAAATCTATTACAAAATCAGATAATCAAATAATAAATTATTGGAAATCAGGAAATTTTAATGAAATATATAACAACATATATGGTTTTATAGAATCAGTAAAATATAAAAAAAATTTAAAATTTATTCATATTACCAAGTGTGCGGGAACAGCGGTTGAGAATGCGGGTATGGAACATAATATTTTGTGGGGGAGATTTCACAAAGAATATGGTTGGCATCATCGAACATTTGATACAGTTGATATTAAACTAAAAGAAAAATATGATTGGTTTGTAATTGTTCGGAATCCTTATGATAGAATCTTATCAGAATATTATTGTAAATGGGGAGGTGTAGGAAATTGGGATAATGGAACTTTTGTGCATGATACGGCGGAACAAATGAGTGAATTTTTAATAAAGCGAATATTAGAGAGGAATAATGCTTCATTTAAATCTAAATCTCATTATATAGAGCAATCAAAATATATAGATCAAACTACAAAAATACATATCTTGCATTTTGAAAATCTAGAAGAAGAATTTAATAAATTGATGAAATCTTATCAGATGAGTTATATTAGACTCAAAAAAACCAATCAAAAACCAAATAATGTAAAATATTCTATCAAAGATTTTTCCAAAAAATTAATTGATGTGATTAATAATGTGTATGATAAAGATTTTACTATTTTTGGATATGATAAAATACAAAACTAATTATAAGATGTTAACATTTTTTATCCAATCATCAATAAAAGTATATTTTATTTTTTCTAATATATTAAGATGTTCGGTAAAGATATCTTTATTATCATAATAATAAAAAATCATATGAATAAAATTTGTATATATGGTGGTTAGATTTCTAACAATCCCATATAATCTGGTTCGGAATGATTCTTGTAATTTTATATTGAAAGAAATATTATTAGGATTATGAATATGAGAAAGTATGAAATTAATCTCATCCCTATCTATTTGTCTAATCATATTACGTGCCACCACATATATATAGTTGTTTTGTATAAAGTTTGTAGATGGATTTACAAAATAAACATCTTCAAAAAAATCATAAAGTAATTTGATATATTGAGCACATACATCTTCTATCAATACTGGTAAATATATTTGAAAGATAGCTGAACCACCTAATCGAAGAACTGATAAAGTTATGTATATCCAACATAAAAATTGATGAGGAGTAGTAGTGGTTTGATATTCAAATCCAATAAAATCATAATTACTAAATGTATTTATAAAATATTCAATATTTTTGAGATTGGTTAAATTGCTAGAAATAGACTGAGTGGATTTTTCTATAGGATTTTGAATATCAAATACATCTGTATGATTATTAGATGAAAAAATTGTATAGTTGATAGCTACACGCGATTTTAGATAAAAATAATATAATGCTTCATATGATGAGTTATTATTTTCACAAAAATGTAATGTAGATATATTTGTAGATTGATAGATTGATTGATCTGATAGATTTATTAGATTAAATTTACTAAGTATCTCATATATTTGAGAAAATTGTATGGTTGTTGGATATCCTATTTTTTTATCTAATTGTGTGATAAAAAAATCTGTTATATCTAACTCTTTGATTATATTATTTAAATTAGTTTGATTTTTAGATTTTATAAATAAATCTAATAGTTTTAATTCTTCATTCAGACTATTATAATTTATATCTATATCTGAGCTTGTGTATGAATAATAATTGGTTAGCTTGTAGTATAATGTGATAGGATCTTTAAGAATATTATTAACAATTTCATTTTTATATTTATAATTTTTCATAATATATTTTTTTTTAACTGGTAGATTTGCTTTTTGTGCTAAATAAATACATTTATCAATATTTTGCATAAAATATTTTTTTTGTAATTTTTCCAAATCATCATCGGAAATATTATTAATTAAAAATTGTTTTTTATCATATAATTTATTTATCTTATTAATATAATTTATATTTTTATTAATATATCGCATAAATTTATTATATTTTGAATCAAACTTCACATCAACCAGATTAGTTATTTGTTTTTGATTATCTGATAACTTTTCTAAAATGTTATCAAAAATATTATTATTGCTTTTAAATTTTCTAAATATAATTAGTTGTTTTGTCCAATAATTTTGTGTATATGATTTTTTTTTATAAATAGTTTGCTCAAACATACAACTTAGTAAATATATTAATTGTGAGTTATATGCATCCATTGTATTATATGATATTCGGAATATCAGATTTCCTCCCTTTTGTAAGAATTTTAATGCGATTCCAATATACCGAATTACTTCATAATATGTATGATTATTCCATTTAAATTCTTTATTATTACTAATATTACCATTAAATAATAAAATAATATTATTATATTTAGATATAGAATTTTTATTCTCTATAATGAGTTTTGTATTTGGATAAATAGTATTAAATTTATAAATATAATCATTTATTTGTTGTTCGGTATGATGGTCATATATCGGCATATAACCAATTGTTTTAATATCATAATATAATAATGATTCAATAAAATATAATCTATTGCTTATAATAAAACAATCGGATATATTATATTTACTAATTATACCATTAATCCATATACTGGTTAGTATAAAGTCTTCATAAATATTATCATAATCTATTATATTTATTTGTCTAATACAATATTTACAATTATTTAATGCTAAATAATTATGTCTAATAATAGATATAATATCCCATGATTTTTTATCATATTTGTATTTACCTGTAGTTATACGAGGTTGAGAGGCATATTCGATATTGATATTATATTTGATAGGGTTTGATTTATATTTCATTATATATAATTAGTATAAAAAATAAATTTTATTTTATGTATATATATATGTCTTTTACTATTACTAAATGCAAAATATCCTATTATGATCAAGGAGTAATCCATGTATCTGAACCTCAAATACAACTATCTGATATTACAGAAGTAAACAATATTATTTATAAATACTTTGAAAGTCGTATATGTAGCTTTCCTTGTGTGGTTACATATATATCAAGAAATCTATCAAGTGATTCAAAGGCTATACAAGATTATAGAATGATTCCTATGAGTAAAGAGCACAAAATATACCAAATAAAACAACAACAACAAGAAGCTGAAAAAAAAGAAGCTGAAAAAAGAGAAGCTGAAATACAACAAAAACAAATATATTATAAAATATTAATAGATATAACTAAATTTATTTATAAAGAAGCAGATGAAAAAATGTTAAAAGATATAATTGGATTATTTAATCCAAAAGCAGATTATGAAACATTAATAAATATAATTCAACAAAAATACACAGATTATAAAATATTAATAGATATAATTAAATTCATTTATAAAGAAGCAGATGAAAAAATATTAATAAATATAATTGGATCATTTAATCCAAAAGCAGATTATGAAAGATTAATAAATATAATTAAATTAATTGATCAAAATGATCCAAAAAAAGAAAGTCAACCAGAAGCAGAAAGCAAACCAGAAGCAGAAAGCAAACCAGAAGCAGAAAGCAAACCAGAAGTAGATTATGAAACATTAATAAATATAATTAAATCAATTACTGAAAAACCAGAAGCAGAAAGCCAACCAGAAGCAAATTATAATAATTTAAAAGATATAATTAATCCAGTTATTAAAAAACCAATAAAAAAAAGTAAAGAAAAATCTAAAATAATTAAAAAAGATTATGAACAATTAAAATTAATGTTAAGAGATATAATTGTAAAAAGCCAACTAAAATCAGATTATGCAAAATTAAAAAAATTACTTAATCCGCCAGTTCTTTACCAACCACCTCATATACGTTTTCCAGATACTATTGTGGATGAAAAAATCAGACAAGATAAATCATTAGATACAGAGCGGCATAGTGTAAATATATTTACAGTTCTTGACCAACCACCTCATATACGTTATCCATATACTATTGTGGGTGAAAAAATTAGAGAACATAAATCAGCCTATACTGAGTTGCAAAAAAAAGAACAATATAGTGTAAATATATTTAGAGATACAGATATTCAACCAATCGAAAAATTAAGAGACACTAGATTTAAATATCCATGGTATTTTTATTTGTATTTTACAAATAAGTATGATAAAACAAAATATTCAGATAAATTACATGAAGATTATTTTAGATTTTATTATAGAGATAATGATATAATAATTTTTCCGGATGATGAAGAGTATAATCCTCTTACTGATAAATATCAGGAAATTAATTTAACTAAAGAGTATAATCCTCTTACTGATAAATATCAGGAAATTAATTTAACTAAATATACGTATACTTTTACTTGTTTTATTGATGATAAGGATTTTAGTAGATTGGTTGATATAAAAATAAAACAAGGTATATCAGAATATATCAAGATATCAGAATATATCGAGATATCAGAATATATCAAGATATCACCACCATACAAATATAAAAATATTTTTAGTTTGGGACAAAATAGACAACAAATGATAGAATTTTTAACTAGAATTAAACAAAATATATTAAACTATTTTGAGACTTTGGGAATCAATCCTTCTAATATTAAATTATTTATTCGTCATCATAAGAATTTGCAATATTTTAGTATCAGTATATATTTATGTGATAAAACATATCATGTATTGTATATTAAAAATAAAAATACATCGATTGAATTGGATGTATATCTTAGAATTATTAAATATGAAGAAAATTGGGATAACTTAAATTTTCTTATGCCTGTTAATGGCGAAGAATTAGAGATTTTAAATAAATCTAGACAATTTCCACAGCCAGCTGGACGACATATTAGAAGTTGGAGTTTTGCTAAAAGAGTTGAAAACTCATCAGATATTTTGGGTGATGTGAGTGGATTGATTGCTAAATTGGCATATGATCCGATAACCGAACAACCAACAAATCCAATAACAGAAATTATATGGTATGATTGGGAAAAATCACATCATACTTATTGTAGTAAAAGTATAAGAGTAAAATTTAAAGATGGGTCTGAAGGGATTATTTTATTACAAATCCAAGAATTTATAGATAATACATATGAGAAATTAAAATTAAAATTAGATCATAATCCGGTTAAATTTAATTTTGATAATATTCAAAAACATTTTCTAATGTTGGATGTTAAAATATCTATGTGGTATGAAGATTATGATGAAAATAGTAAGATTGATATTTTATTTTCTCAAAAAGATATTAAAAAAATTGCTAATATACTTGTTACAAAACCTGATATTGCTGTAGAACCTAAATTATTTAATAATATGGAAATATTATTTTTAATAACATTATTTTTTTATAGTTATGTGCGTAAATTTGGAGATAAATTAGATAGAGAATTTGGAGATTTATTAAAAACAATTGAAGATATTCCTATATTGAATGTAAATTTAATGGATTTAAAACAATGTCTTTTTTCTTCTAATTTTATTGCATTTCACAGATATACCGGATTGGCTTTAAACCCAGAATTATGCAATATATATATAGACCAACAATCATACAATAAATCTCAATTGCTAAAAAACAAATATTATATTATTGTATATCATATTCCCAATAATTTTATTGATATATTGTATGAAAATCCAACTGATTTTAAAGAAAAATTAGCAGAAATAATTTCTATTATTAGTACTCAACATGCTGCTTTAAATCAAGAAATTATAAGTCAACCAGATAGATCACAAAAAAAAATATTAGATAAATTACGAAGTTTTAGAAAAAAAATAGATAAAGATGAATCGATTAAACAGCTGGCAAATATTTTATTCCCATCTGAAAAATTACATCAAATCTATCCAAAATATACAAGTTTAGAAGATGGTCCAGCATTTAATTTTATTAAACCTGAGGAAAAACAAGAATTATATGATAACATATTATCTAAAATCTCTAATACAACAAATATATTGGTTGATAATCGTAAAAAAATATCATCAGAATTTCAAATATTTCATGCACATATTTTACTCTCACATCATACTACTTATAGAAGTATTTTAAAAAATTTAAAGAGAATTGAAGACTCTCCAAATAAAGTTAATTATGATATTATATCATCATATTCAAAAATTTAGATATTGATGAATATTTTTTATCTGATATACAGCTCTAAACAATAAGTCTTACAATATAATGATGCACATTATCATAATTGGTTTTAATTTTTTTAATAATATCATATTTGATACTATTTAATCCATCTTTTCTCCACATTTTCCAATCATTAATTATATTATTTCTTCTCTCTTGGTTAACCAACTCAACAAAATTTGTCGTATTTTCATGTGGTAGCTCAGTAATGATTATATTTTTTGTAGTGGTGGGTTGGAGCAATTCTAACTTATTTGTTACTAATCGGTTATACACTGCATTATCCTCACCTCCCCATCCGAAGAAGGATGAAGGAAATCCATTTATTTTTTCGAAAACTGACCCTCCAAAACTACTTATACCTCCTGAAAAATGTGGTGCTTTGTATTTGTACCATAGAGAAGCGATGTGAATGGGTATGGGAGAAACAAATCTATATAATTTGACTAATTCGCTTGGTGATATTAAATCAACATCATGAAACACATACATATCATGTTTGTGTGATTTAGCTATCAGATATCCAATATTTAGTAGTGCTCCTCTGTTAAATTTTTTATTATCATCTGATTGCTCAATAATATAAATCATAATCTTATCAAAAAAATTATGATAATATTCAGTAAATTGTCTTAATTGTTCGGCTCTGGGTTGATAGATGTTGTCTCTATAGGGAACAATAATTGCTATACTGGATTTATTATTTTCTTCTATATTATCTAAATCTATTTTTTTCTTTATCATTTTATATTCAAATCCGGCAGATTGAAACATATTAATATATATTATAAGATTATTATTTTTAATAAAAAATAATAATTGCTATATATATATGTCTGTTATTACTACTACGCAATGCAAACAAACATTTAATTATTCTAATTCATCTATAATAATATCAGAACCTCAAATAATTTTAAATGATATCGAAAGGATAAAACAAATTATTAATCAATATTGGGAACATCATAAAGTTGGTAAAAAATATGAGTTTGATGTTCCATGTGTGATTACATATATAAAAGATAAAGGAAACAAAGGAGATACTATAAAAAAAGATTATATTAAATTACAAAAATCATTATTAGAAGAAACATCTTCTACCGTATACAAACCACCTCATCGAAGAGGTCTTGATGTTAAAGGAGAAAAAATGGACTCTACTATATTTGATACTAGATCACCAATACTATATTATGTAAATATATTTAGAGATACAAAAATTGATGAATTAGAAAATTATAGAAAAACAAAAAATAAATATCCATATTATTTTTATTTATATTTTAGTAATTCTATTAAATCTGCATTATCAACTATGTCGATTAATCAATTTGGTAACAAATATTCTGATTTATATTTTAGAGATGAAGATATTACAATTGTTCCAAATGATGAAGAAAATATAGATAAATACCAAACAATTGATATAGATAAATATTTATATACTTTTAATTGTTTTTTTAATGATGATCAATTTAGCCAATTAGTTGATAAAAAGATACAATCAGGTGTATTAAAATATATAATTTTAGATTCTACTCAACAAGAACAACCATACAAATATAAAAATATTTTTAGTTTAGGAGAAACTAATCAACAAATATTTGATTTTTTAACTAAAATTAAAACAAAAATATTAGAATATTTTAAGCCTATAGATGAAAAATATATCAAACTATTTATTAAACATAACAATAACTTACAATATATTTATATAACTATATATATTTATAATAATAAAAAAAATATAATGCTTGTAAGTAATAATCGTGTATATATTGAATTAGATTTATATTTGAGAATTCTTAGTCATCCTGAAAATTCAGAAAAATTAAATTTTTTTATATCTGTAAATGGTGATGATGAATTAGCTACTTTAATGGGTCAACCAATTAGAATATGGAAGTATGAAAAAAAACATATACCAAATCCACCAGCTCGTGATAATATTGATATATTGATAGAAAAATTTAAAACTACTCATATAACTGAAATACTATCATATGACTCGAAAAAAACAGATCATTTTCACTGTAGTAAATCCATAAAAATAAAATTTTCAGATAATTCTGAAGGTGAGCTTTTGTTACAAATAAATAGATATGTAGATAATGAATTTGGTATTTTAAAAAAAAAGTTAGATAGTAATGAAAAAAAAATAAGTTTTGGAAATATTGAAAAACATTATATTGAAATTAAATCAAAAATATCTTTATATTTTATACAAAAAGAAAGTATTGCTACATTACGCGATGATGCTAAAATTATTTCTCATAAAAAACAAGTTTTATTTAATAATCTAGATATACTTGTATTAATAACATTATATTTTTATGCTTATTTTCGTAAATATGGATATGAAAAATTTTATGCAAAATATTATTTATTATTAGAAAAAATAAACAGCATACCTATCTTGCAAGTAAACTTAATAGATTTAATATATTTAAAACAAAGTATAAATAGTAAAAATTTTATTGGATTTCATAGATATACTGGTGTTGGATTAAATGATGCACTATGTGAGATATATAGAGATCAACAATCATATGATAACTATTTAGATAAATTATTAAAATATAAATATTATTGTATATTATTTCATGTACCTGAAAATTTTATTAGTGAATTGTATAAAAATCCTAATACATTAGAAACAAATCCAGAAGAATTTGACACAAATTTATCAATGTTAATCAATACTGTTAGTGAAATACATACACGATTTAATCAGACTAATTTTATGCAAGAAACTAAATTGAAAATAACAGATATATTTGATAAATTACAAGAATTTAAACAAATATTAAAAAAAGATGAAAGAATTATCAAGTTAATCAATGAATTATTTTCTCCTGCTAAATTTAAAGAAATTTATACTAAATATACTAGTTTGGAAGATGGTCCGGCATTTAATTTTATTACACCTGACGAAAAAGAAGAATTATATCAAAATATATTTTCCAAACAATCAAATGTAAATAGTATAGAGATAGAAAGTAGTAAAACAATAGGTCCTTCATTTCAAATGTTTCATTTACATATGTTGCTAGAAGCAAAAACTACATATAGAGGTATTATAAATAATTATAGAGATATTAGACATCCAAAACTACCTTATTCTATTATATCAGATTATACAAAATTATAAAATATATTTATTTTTTGATATCAAGATTATTATAAAATATATTTATTTTTTGATATCAAGATTATTATAAAATATATTTATTTTTTGATATCAAAATTATTATAAAATATATTTATTTTTTGATATTAAAATTATTATAAAATATATTTATTTTTTGATATCAAAATTATTATAAAATATATTTATTTTTTGATACCAACATTTTTCAACCAATCCTTTAAAAACGCATATTTTATTTTTTCCTGTATTTGTAGATGCTCTCTAAAAATATCATCATTATCATAATAATAAAATAATATATTTGTAAAGATATTGTGATATCAAAAAAACAATCTCAGTGGAAAATCCGAGACTTTGGAGCTGGTATCAAACAAAATGATTTTAAATTTAACAAAAATTCAGTAAAAACAATAATCATGAAATGATTGGTTTTTTTGGTTATGGTTTGAAGGATGCAATTGGTATTTTTTCTTCACATAAAATTAAATTTAAAATTTATACAAAACAATATATATTTACTCCAGTAAATTGTCCAAAAAATGATTTTCCAGAAGAAGACATTTAATAATTAAAAAAAATATTCTCTCTCATACATTATTAGATTTTGAATCCAATAATGGGTGAGATTTTGAATCCAAAATAGATTGTGAATTAGATTTTGCATATACTCTGCATACAATGATACAAATAATAAATACTATGGTGATAAATATATTCATAAAACCAATATATTTATATAAGTTGGGTGATTGTATGACAACAAATAATATGATGTTTGTAGCTAATAATATTTGAACAGATACTACGGCTCCACATATAATCAATAAGTGATGAAATGTTTGAATATTTGATACCAATAAACTTTTTAGAATAAAAATCATACACACAACCATTTCAGCAAAGCAACATATAATTAGCTGATTGATTTGATTCAATAGAGTAGGAAATATAAATATATTATATGCAAAGAGTGCGATATAGATGCTGATAATTATACGCATTCCAAAATAATTAGTTGAATTTGCGGGATTTGTTGGATTTGTGGGATTTGTTGGATTTGTGGGATAGTTTAGATTCAAACAACTCATATCAATCATATGATGAATCATATAATTTGCCAACATCAAACAATTTACAATAATTTCAAAAAACTCATTAGAATCTGATTCGATGCAACTGATTTTCACACAATCAATTATTTGATAAGTGGTGTGAGCAATAATGATTAAGAAAATTAGAACAACAAACACACAAAAAAATATATTCCGACACATCAGATTATCTGTCGGTTGATTGAGACGCATAATTTTAGTTGTATTAGAAACAAATCCATATATCAAACAAACACTCAAAGGTATCACAACACCTCCTATGTTGACAAAATATCCAACCAGATTAATCGCCACATATACTATTCCGCAAAATATACTCTGATACATAATTTAATTTGATTTGATTTTACTATCTTAAATACAATAAAGCTAATTTTCAATTTTTATATATTTATTGCAAAAGTATCATAAATTTTATATAAATTTATTATATGATTGTTAATATAATTCATATAGGTAAATGCGGAGGCTCAACTGTAGGATTGATTCTTACTCAAAATAATATAAAATTTGAACATATCCATATCGAAAAACCAATATTTAATAAACATAAAAAATATTTAATTATGATTAGAAATCCTATTCGGAGATTTATAAGTGCATTTAATTGGAGATATCGATTAGTGGTTGTAGATAAAGTTCAACCTGATAGATTCAAAGGAGAGGCAGAAACGCTTACTAGATATAAGTCGGTTGAGAATATGGTGATGAATATTGATAGTTATGATAAAACCAAACAATATATTCATCATATATATGAAGATATTGATTTTTATTTGGGTGATTTTTTACAAAAATGTAAGAAGAAAAATATTGTGGGTGTAATTTTACAAGAAGATTTGAATAATTGTATGATGGAAATATTTAGAGTACAAGTTGGAGATACTAATTTGAAAAAAAATAATAGTTCGGATACATATATATCAAACACAGGATATGAGAAACTTAAAAAGTATCTTTATAAAGATTATCAATGTATTGATAAACTATACAGTATGGGATTGATTACAGAAAGGCAATATAAAATATTATCTGAATAAATGTGTTTGAATATTATATTTTTTTATAATCAGATAATTTACTATGACAATTATCAACAATATAGAAATTGATAATACAAAATATGTGGAAAACAATATCAAAAAATCAATCTGGTCAAATTCACCTTTATCTGATAAGTTGAATGTGGTGATTGTTGTTTCAAATCCAGTCAGATGTGCAACCCGATACATATTAGCCAAAGAATTTATTAGACGAATGCGTGATTGTATGGATGTCAGATTATATGTGGTTGAGTTGGCTTATGGGGATCAGGGATTTCATCTAACCGATTTAGATAATCAGAATCATCTAAGACTTCGCACACCCATTCCTTTGTGGCATAAAGAAAATCTTATCAATATCGCCGCCAATGTATTGCTTCCCAAAGATTGGCAGAATATTTGTTGGGTAGATGCAGATATTGAGTTTGATGACCCGCATTGGGTGCATCATACACTCAAACTTCTGAATGGTTCATATGATGTGGTTCAGCTGTTTAGTCATTGTTTGTTTTTAGATACAAAGGGAGATACCGAACATATTTTTTCAGGTTTTGGATTTCAACATACTAAACGTCAAAAGCGAAGCAAACATATATCAGATATTAATAGTTTTTGGCATCCTGGATTTGGATGGGCTTGCACGAGAAAATTTTATGATAAGATGGGAGGACTTTATGAGAATTGTGTGACAGGTGATGGGGATATGGTAATGGCTTCTTGTTGGATTCAAGGATTTGAGAATTCGATGATGGGGTATGATTTTAAACAATCAATTCTTGATTTTCAACAAAGAGTTGGAGCGTGTCGTGTTGGATATGTTCCGGGAATAATACTTCATCATTATCATGGTTCAATTGAAAGTAGAGCATATGAGGCAAGAAATCGTATGTTGATAGATTATATTTTTTCTCCTCAACTTCACCTAACCAAAGATAAATATGGATTGATTGTTCCGACTGATTTGTTTCCTGCAAAATTGCTAGAGAAAATACAGAACCATTTTGTTTCAAAAAATGAAGATAATCTACATATTGTCAATCTAAAATACAATTCAACCAATCCAGAGTGCAATCAAACCAATCCAGAGTGCAATCAAACCAATCCAGAGTGCAATCAAACCAATCCAGAATGCAATCCAATCAGTTATAAAGTTTGCAGAGGATATGTTGATGGGTATTTGAAATCAAATCATCCGGATATAAATTATTGTTTGACTCATAATATTTTACATTCAATCAAGCCTCATAGTATTAAAGATATTGAGGGTATATTAAAATCTTTCAAGTATCATCAAAAGAGGGATAGATGCACCAACACATTATTTTATGCATATAATTTTGGAAGCACTTGTGTGGTATATTTGACAAATAATATTATTGTAAAAATGTATTTGGAGAAATTGAGTTGGACTGCACCCAACCATCGCAATATATGTGAGATTTTTAACAGAGAGGTAAAAATTTTAGAGAAATTGAAAGGAACAATTGGATTTCCACAACTTGTCGATTTTGACCCAATCAATTTAATTATTCGCACTACCTATGAGGGTGTATCGGTGTTTGATACAATGATATTAAAATCTATGCCGGTGCTTTCAATATTACCAGATGATTGGATCATACAATTAAAATATTTAACAGATAGTTTGACAGAACACAATATATATTATCCAGAATTTAATTTGAAAAATATTGTCATTAAAGATAATCAGATGTGTTTGATAGATTTTGGATTAGCATCAATTTGTAGAAAATCCAATAATGCAAATTATAAGATATTTGTGCAACTTATCCAACAAATGCAATGCTATGATGTTGAATCATATGAGTTATTTATTGATAATATGAGAAAACAGCCCAAATATTCAGATAATGTGTTTTGATAAATATATTTATTGTTTGGAATAAGATTGTATGAGACCCAATATATGGGATGCAGTCATATATTCATCATCTCTATTTATAAATTTTATTCTATAGTGATAAACTTCATCACTATATATCAATCTGTTAAGTGCATCTTTATTCAAAATATCTGTTCTTAAATTTGGTGTTGGAAATATACCCAGCTTACTGAGCATATAACCAATATCCGTATCATCAATAAAATTTAATTGGTTGCATAGATGCCGATTATCAACAATTTTTTTAACAATATCAGGTGTCATAATAAATCCACTACCTGATGCATATCTGATACCTTTATAATTTCCAATCACACCTGAGTAAAGCCCACTTTTAGGTTGAGATTCTAAATGTTTGGCTAAGGCTCTAAAGTTCCACAAACTACTCAGATTAGTTCGAACCATATAGTCATATTTAGTATCTTGATTGATAAAATATTCAAAACAATCTATTGTTTTTTCTCTTATTCCAGGATGATATGATTCAGTTCCTTTGAGATAAAAAGTATTTGCTTCTTTTTGATAATTTTCTTTATTCTCACTATATTCGATAAACCAACATTCAAACTGCGGATGTTGATTCATATACTCTAACCATATTTTTTTACATCCACTATAGGTTGGTTGACTATTATCCGAAATAATAATAACTAATACTTTCATAATATAATATAATATAATAAAAATATTTAGGTTTAAACGCAAAATATCATATCATATCATATCATATCATATGAATCTATTTAATCCCGATTATAAGATTTTAATGTTAGATGTAGGAGAATTAAATCAAATCATACTCAAACCAATCAGTCAATCTGTATGGATTATAGATAAGGGTTTTATAGGTTTTGGGGATAGATTTTTGTGCATAAAAGATAATTGGTTGATATTATGTACAGATAAGCAACTATGGGATATATCAAATAATTGTTTGTATAATATCCAATTCAAAAAGTATCTATCGGTTAATCATAATTATGAGTTAGTGATGACATCAGATGTGAGAGAACGTGCATATATTGAAATATGTGGTAAAACAATATGTTATCCAAAACCACAATTTAGAATTAAATTTGATACAGTTAATAGTAAATCTAATACGCTAAATCTAAATCTACTAACATCCAAACCTCTCCGAGTAGGAATTATATTGGCTGGTGGTCATAGTAGCAGATTTGGATTGGATGTTATCAAACAATTATATATAGTTGGAGAACTACCAGTAATCTTGTATTCAGTAGAGGCGATGAAATTTTTAGATAAAATTATTATTATATCTAATAGTAGATGCTGTGAGCAAATTAAAAAGTTGGTAGAGGGATATATTAATATAGTAGTGCTGACTAATGATATTGATTGCCGATTGGAATCTTTATGGTGTGGATTAAAATATATAGAACAAAATATTAAAGATGTAGGGAGGGTAGTGGTACATGATGCGGCTAGATATTTGATTAAATCTAATCATATTGAATGTTTGCTTACATATGAGAATATATCTTATGTTCAGTATATATTGAAGCTAACAAATGGATTATTTTGTATAAATAATCCAACATATGATGAACCAAATAGAGATGATTATGTAGAGTTGGTAACTCCCATATGTATTAACTTTAATCTTGCATATTATATTTTTTCCCACTATATGATGCCTGATAATCGTATTAGTTATGAATTTTTAAATATTATTCGTCTGATGGGGTTAACATATAAGTTGGTGGAGGGACATTATAATTTTCTAAAAAAAATAACAACTTTTGCGGATATATCTAATAATATTATATAGAAAAATATTGTATGAATGTAAAATTTATGCAATATAAAAAAAAAGCTCCAGAAAAAAAAGTTATAGAATCAACCGCTTTAGCCAACACTCCAGCAGATATTATCAAAAAATACTTTAATGATAATCTTGGCTTTGGTGAAAGCAAACCAGTCGCACTCAGCCTACTATCTCAAACCATCAATATATTAGAGGAATTTGATATAAAATATTTTGCAATATCCGGTACACTGCTTGGAATTGTTCGCCATAATGATTTGATTCCATGGGATGATGATATTGATTTGATTGTAGATGAATCGGTGCTGAGTAAGATTGGTTTGATTGCAGAAAAGTATGCAGGTAAGATTAATTTTGGAGTAGGAGGTGATGTTGTAAAAACTTGCTTTCCAGATAAAATTAACAGATTAGATTGTGTGTGGAGTAAACGAATGATTGATGGGAGTAAGTATATGTGGCCATTTGTTGACTTGTTTGTTTACAAGATATCCAAAAAATTTTCAAATCAGATGATATTTTTTGGAAAAAGTTGGCATATGGATAAATTTTTTCCTGCCAATCAGCTAATGTTGGGTGAGATTTTAATATCTGTACCGTGTGAGCCAGATTATTTTCTAAAACGTAATTATGGTTCAAAATATATGACAGTATTGCGTTCTAATAATTGGTCACACAAAAATGAGAAAAGAATATCAGATATTGTGAGTATTGGAATGGATGATTATCAAGCTAATAAATAGTTTAATAATTTTGTCCATCTCCATGCATACCATCATAATAAAAACAAATATCTTGTAAATAAATAGCATTTGTATGTTGTAACGCTCTTAACCAGCAATCATAATCTTCTCCAGGTGCACTTATTGTGTTAAAATTATTGATAATTTCTAAAATACTTCTTTCAATTAAAACTGAACTACAAATTATGCAATTATGTATTCTAATAAAATCAAAATTCCATATGTTTGGAAATCCATTTTCTAATGCACAACTTCCACTTGTTTTATAAATTTGTTGTAATATATTGTAATATTTTTCTGCATTATATTTTTGATATATTTTTATTGGATTATATACACCTTCTCCATACAATCCATCTGTGCAAGACATTTTACATCCAGATTTATGCATTGCTTTTAATTGTAACTCTAACTTTTCTGGAAACCATATATCATCATCATCACAAAATGAAACATATTTTCCTGAAGACTTTATTATTCCTTGATTTCTAACATATGCCGCACAAGCATACCCAAAAATTTGTTTAGTATTTTTTTCTAAATGTATAATATTTATATCCGACCAATCATATTCATAATATTCTTTTTGTGTTGAACAATCATTTACTACAACAATTTCAATATTTTTGTATGTTTGTTGTTTTACAGATTTAATGGTATTTAATAAATAATTAAATCTATTGTATGTTGGTATTATTACTGTAATCTTTTCCATATTTATAAATTATAATATATTTCTTTAACTTATAATTATTTATTGTAAAAATTGAAATAAACACTAATTAAACACTATACAAAATAAGATAATTATATTTATAAGAATGTCTCGCATATACTCAAATAGCGTTTTAGATTTATATTATGGACTTAGAAAAGAACTAAATTTACTATTTGATGAGATTAATCTTATCGACATATTGTATGATTATTATAATTGGGAGGTTGAGTATAAGTGTGGTTGTTTGAAATCCACACATACGGATTGTTTACTTGCAATTGTTGATGTAAATATACCATTAAGAATTAAATCATTGGACTGTCAATCAAGAATAGAATTAGATAAATCATCCAAAATACAAATATTTCATAATTTAGAAGAACTTAAAATAAGTACACACTCACTAGAGGGAATTGGACAATATCGTAAAATAAAAAAATTGGATTGTTCAGGAAACTACTATTTGTATAAGCAAGGTGATGTGAATAATCTCGAACAATTAGAGGTATTGAATTGTAGTAATAATAGATTTGTCACATTAAATCTACCAGATTTAGATTGTATAAAAAATATAAATTGCTCAACAAATCTTATTAACAAATTACAGTTTGGTAATCTTAGTTGTTTGATTGAATTTAATTGTTCAAACAATAAATTAGAATCATTGGAAGGTATCAGTAATGCTTATCAACTTCAGCGACTTGATTGTTCAAACAATAAATTACGTTCATTAATACATATAAGTGAATTACATTTATTGAAGATATTAAATTGTTCAAATAATAATTTAGAATCATTGGAAGGTATCGATAATGCATCTTATCTGCTTGAGCTTAATTGTTCAAAAAATAGATTACTTTCATTGACACATATAAGTAAATTATTTTCATTGAATGTATTAAATTGTTCACACAATAATTTAGAATCATTGGAAGGTATTGGTAATGCATGTCATCTCCAAAATCTTGATTGTTCAAAAAATAGATTACTTTCATTGATACATATAAGCAAATTATATTCATTGAATGTATTAAATTGTTCGCATAATCAATTACAGCAATTTACAGATATTTTAGAATCTGTTCCAGATATCAATAAGTTTAATTTGTTGAAAACTATAGATTGTTCAAATAATAGATTTAGAACTGTAAAAGGTATTGGTTGTTTTACTGAATTGGAAAAAATAGATTTTTCACATAATATTTTGCAATCTTTTTATGAATTTTCAGAATCACAATCACTCAAACACATAAATTGTTCTTTTAATAGATTACAATCTCTACATGGTATTAAAAAAATCAATAATTTAGAATTTGTTAGTTGTGTGGATAATCCGATACAATTTATTAAAATTAATGAAATATATTGTAAAGTAAATGATAATGGAAAAAAATATGTAATATCTTCAAAAATTATTGATTTTGGTCAATTTCTCACTCATACAAAAGTTTTTAACTATAATCAGATAATGAATCCAAATAGTATTAAGATGATAAATCCATCTAGTGTTGGTAAAAATAAAAAAAGAACTATGAATATTTATAATATAGAAATCAAAAATGTATCAAACACAACAATTTATACCATTAATTGGTGGTAAATTTTTTTTATTAAACTAATGCGTCTATTGACATAAAATAATGCGTCTATTGACATAAAATATATTATAAATATAATTTATGAAGTTAGATTATATTGTAACAGCTGTTAATGATAATCCGATTTATGAGGAATTTATACCTATTTGGATTAAGACATGGAATAAATTATATCCAGAGGTAAATGCTCGAATTATTATGGTAGCTGAAAAAATTCCATCCAAATATTTAGAATATACAGAACAGATTATATTATTTAAGCCAATCAGTGGAGTGTTAACAAGTTTTACCTCACAAATTATCCGTCTTCTATATCCATGCTTATTGGATTGTGAGGGAGGAGTTATGATTAGTGATGCTGATATGTTACCAATGAATCGCATTTATTATATCCAACCTATTCAGATGATAGATGATGATAAATTTGTATATATGAGAGAAAATATATGTTTTAATAATTCAGAAATTGCGATGTGTTATAATGTGGCGGTGCCAAAAGTTTGGAAAGAAATTTTTGGGATTAAAAGTGTGGAGGATATTACAAATACTATAAAACATATATCTGATACCAATTTGATTCAGGAAGGACACGGAAATATTGGATGGAATATTGACCAGAAATTTTTGTATCAGAAAGTTATGATGTGGCACTATCAGACTAATAGATTGATAAGATTAAAAGAATCTGATACAAAGTTTAATAGATTAGATAGAAATACTTTTAATCTGTCAGATGTTCTAAAAAAACAGATATCTGATGGAGTTTATACTGATTATCATTGTTTGAGACCTATGAGTGTGTATTCGGATATAAATTATGAGATTTATAATTTGTTATAGATAATTTTTTAAAGTTTGACTATTTTATTTTGTATAAATAAAATTTGAAAATAATACTAATTGTATGAGTAATTATTATACGTATAATCATACTATTATAAAAATATGAATCAACTTACCAGTAGCAAATATGTGTGGTCTAATTGTTTGTCCGATAAAGAAAACTTTATCAATCAACTTATACATAATATTCGAATAAGTTTAGATGGAATGTTGGTTGAAAAAATGTTATATAATATAATTTATTTGTTTTTATACAATCCAACACTAATATTGTATAAAGATATTCCTTTCAAAAGAAACATTGAACTACCTATATGTGGAACAAATTATATGATTGTAATGCATGTTGAAAATAAAAAATATAGTCAGATTAATTCAAATAAATTTACACTTGCTTCAGATTCTGATATAGTGTTTGAGATATTGGGAGACTATCAATCGATTGATTATGAGAATTATTATCCGCCAATAAAAAGAATATGTGGTGATCCCATAACAATATACAGTCGTAAAATTAAAGCCATACTGTATGGTACCAATCCATATATTCGGACAATAAATATGAATCACACTAGTATTAGATTGTCAAACATTATACCAGATGTTGATAGATTTTATTGTGATAAGTATATTTTTGAATATGGGAAGAATATTACACCATTAGATTATGATATGAGATTGGTAGAATATAAAATTTCCAATCCTACTGCTAGTGTTGTGATGCATTCATCTCTTCATTATTATTGAATTATTTGGTTCAAAATATCTAGATGACTCATCTGATGTGTGGATTATAATTATCAGATACTATTTTTTGTAAAAAATAATCAAAGGTATAGATTTTTAATTTTTTTATTTTTTTTTTTACACCTTTTCTCATTCAATACGTTCAATTTATTATATAATGTATTTATAATGGTAAAAGTATGTGTTTTACAAACAGATAATAGACCTTCATTAAATTATTTATTAGAAACACAAAAAGTTAATAAAAAGTTTTGTGAAATTTTAGGATATGATTATAAATTTGTTTATTTAGATAATCATTATAATGTAGATAATAAAACCGCAAAATTATATATTGTAAATAATTTTTTACAAAATTCAAATTATGATGTTTTAATTTTTTTAGATAGCGATGCTTGGATACAAAATGGTTATTGGTTGAATGATATAATTAATAATTTAACAAATAATGATGAAAAATACGGTTGTTTTTCACGAGACCCATACGTAAAAAAAAACACATTTATAAATAGTGGTTCATTTATTTTAAAAATAAATAAATTTACAAAAAATTTTTATAATGATTTAATTATAAATTTAGAAAATGATATCAAAAATGGAGTTTTTAATAAATATGGTTGGGAAGACCAATATTATATCAGTAAATACATATTTGAAAATAAAGATAGTTTTGTTATTTTTGTTCCAGATATATTGAATACTCCATTAGGAAAAGTATTGAGACATAATTGGTGTAAAAATCAAAAAATGTATGATGATTTGAGTATGTTGTATCGTGATATAAATAACGATTCATGTTTTGGTAAAACATATTTTGTCGAAAAACATTACTATGACGAACAAAAATTTCCAAATACAATTGAAAATGGTTATGAATATTTTAATTAATTTAATATTATAAAAATGGGCATATTAAATGAGAAAATGTGTAAATATTTGAGGGTAAAAACACTTAAAGAGATGCCTATATGGGGGGATTATAGGGGGGCAGGATATATGGCGAAATAATATGACTAGTATATTTTTTTTTCCGTTTTTTTTAATGTGAGGATAATTACGATTTATGGAAGCAATTGATTGTCAGAATTATTTAGGTGCTGAGAATTGTATTTTTTTTTCCGGTTTTTTTTAATGTGAGGATAATTAGAATTAATGGTAGCCAAGATTAATGGAAGCCAACTAATGGGGTAAATATTTGTTGAGATGATTATGTTTAATTTATAATTACGCCAAAAATATTAGGTTACATATAATTGATTGCCGACTGATTGGTTTGATATATAGATATGACTGATTGGTTTGATAGATAGATATGACTGATTGGTTTGATAGATAGATATGACTGATTGGTTTGATAGATAGATATGACTGATTGGTTTGATAGATAGATACGACTGATTGGTTTGATAGATAGATATGACTGATTGGTTTGATAGATAGATACGACTGATTGGTTTGATAGATAGATACGACTGATTGGTTTGATAGATAGATACGACTGATTGGTTTGATAGATAGATACGACTGATTGGCTTGATAGATAGATACGACTGATTGGCTTGATAGATAGATATGACTTATTGGTTTGATAGATAGATATGACTGATTGGCTTGATAGATAGATATGACTGATTGGTTTGATAGATAGATATGACTGATTGGTTTGATAGATAGATATGACTGATTGGTTTGATAGATAGATATGACTGATTGGTTTGATAGATAGATATGACTGATTGGCTTGATAGATAGATATGACTGATTGGTTTGATAGATAGATACGACTGATTGGCTTGATAGATTTGATTTGCAAGATAGATAATTTTATTCATATAACTTAAATATAATTAGTATTAGAACAAGTATGCGGAAAATAAAAAAAAACATTCAATCCAGCCCCATTGAATCAAATTCCATTCAACCTAACCCCAATCAATCTAGCCCCATTGAATCAAATTCCATTCAACCTAACCCCAATCAATCTAACCCCAATCAATCCAGCCCCAATCAATCTAACCCCATTCAACCTAACCCCATTGAATCTAACCCCATTGAATCAAATTCTATTCAATCCAACCCCATTGAATCTAACCCCAATGAATCAAATTCCATTCAACCTAACCCCAATCAATCTAACCCCATCCAACAAATCAAGTCCAATCAAATGGTGATAAATCTTATAAGTGATTATTTGAAAACACATTCCACATACAATCCAGAAACCAATATTCTGATATGTTCAAAAATATCCAAAATATTAGAAAAAATTCAATACAATTATATTGCAAATATTAAAGATTTTAAATTGATAAAGTTGTCATTTGATAATTTTTTTAATTATGGTTCTGATAATGTTATTGATTATACTAAGATGCAGAATATTGTTGGGATAACGGGCGATTCGCATATTGGTAAATCAACTGCTGCGATTGATGTGTTGTTGTTTGCTATTTTTGGGAAAACGATTCGTGGCGATAAATTTAGTACAATTGGTGTTGGCAAAAAGTTTGTCCGAACCGATCTATTGTTTGATATTGGAACCAATCATTATAGAATTATTAGAGAAAGACGAATTAATTGCAATATAGATAAGACTAATAAACGAGATTCTATTGAAAAAACTATATTGATGTGCAATGATCTAAATATAAGTAAAAGTACAGTAGATGAGACAAATATATATATTGGTAAAATAGTATGTGAGTATGAAAATTTTGTCAATATGGGGATTATTATGCATGGAGAAAGGAATGGATTTATAGATTTGAGTGATCCACAGAGAAAAATGTTATTATGCGGATTATTAAAGATTGATGTGTTTAACAATATATTGATAGAAGTTCGAACAAATATTGCACAAATCAATCATTATTTATCACATATGAGAAAGAATATAGATTGTGAGACAAAAAATTTTAACAAATATGAAAAAATAAATCAGATAAAAAGCCAAATTGTCTCAACAGAGACAAAATATAATGAGTTGACAAAAATATTAGAAATATTTGCTCTACAGTGCGAACAAAACAAATGCAAACTCACTATATCTGAATTCAAGATATCTGAATTCAAAATATCCGAATCCACTGTATCTGAATCCAAAGTATCTGAATATGAAAAACAAATAGTAGAGTTGAATAAAATTCTTTCTTTTAATGTTAGAGAGAATAAAAATATTTATAGAAAAATAAAAAAGTTAAAAAATATTAAAACTGATATTTGTGACTCACTATATAGGCAACATGATGAACTTTTATCTAATCGTTATCCATCAGATAATATTTTAGAAAATAAAAAAAAATATGCAGAACAGCAACAAATTAATCAGTTGATTAATCAAAATATATCTCTCAACCAACAAAATCAGATAAAAAATGATATATTGAGGTTGTGTGAAGATATTGATAGATTGCAAAATCATCAGTATAATCCTGATTGTAAGTATTGTATGATGTATCCGGTTAAAAAAAAAAAAATAAAATATATGGAGATGTTGGAATTAAAAAAAAAAGAGTTAATCGGTATAGAGGATGAGATTTGTTTAACTGATAAGATATTGAATCCAAACCAGACAAACCAGCCACATCTAGAAGCCGAGTTGGATTTATTAAAAAGAGAATTAAAATTGTCACAAACTATTGCGGATATGTATGAGAATGTGATTCAAAAAGAACATGAGAATCAAATAATTGATTTAAAATGTATGGATTTAAAAAAACAAATAAAAGAAGTTAACCATCAATACAATCAGTATATTGAATTGATACAAATTAAGGCAGAAAGTGATTGTAAGATTAGTAAAATAAAAAATACAATCCATACACTCAAGCATCAGATTCAAACAATCAATCAGATTCAAACAATCAATCAACAATATCAACAACAAGTCGAACAATACAATATAGAAAAAAAAAAGTATACAGAAGATTCTGATACTTTGAAGCAATATACATCAGAGCATCAGAATCTTAGCAATCAGTTAAATTTATTAAATCTTCAATTAACAACCGCTCAACAATATGTTGATGATTATACGAAAAGTGAAGAAGAGAAAGCTATACTTGATATGATTGTAAAGATATTGGATAAGGATGGTTTGGTAGATAATATATTGTCTGATACAATCATACCAAAAATTATAAATAATGTTAACAATATATTGGAGCATATTACGGATTATAAAATCAACATCACATATACAAATTCACATTTTAAGATTGATAAAATGGTGCAAACCAGCAATCAACAAATTAATATTCAAACACTGTCAGGATGTGAGAGATTTTGTATCGATATCGCATTCAAGTTAGCATTAGAACAATATAATAATTGCATCAAAACATCATTTTTAATTATTGATGAAGCATTTCAGTGTTGTGATGATACAACGATGCAAAGATTAGATTGGTTGTTTAAATATATTCAAGATAGATATAAATTTGCAATAATAATTTCACATGATGAGCGTATTAAAAAAAAATACAATCATACGATTGAGGTGATTGCTAACAATCAATATAGTATGATTAGATATTGTTAAATTTTACAATTTTAATGATTTATCATATAAATAAATTATTACACCTTTTTTACTGAAAATCGGGACACTTAAATTTTTCTGCATCTATTCCATCCCTATCTTTGTTTGTAAGGTTTTTCAATCTTAGCAGTTTCAAAATATTCTTCTAACCAACTTTCAATTTTTAAATATAATTTAAAAAAATTGATAATAATATATTTTATATAAATAACTAATTACACCAAGCAAAGAGAAAAATGAGTTATAGCAAACCAATTGATATTTTTAAATTATTTAACAAAAAAATTTTATTTTTAGATACTGAGACAATTGGATTGCCTAAACAAAAAGGTGATGCAAATACAAAACCAGAAAAAAAATTTTATAATTATAAAAATAATAAAAAATATGAAATGGGTAGAGTAATTCAAATGTCATACTATTATTATAAAGAGTATAATAGAATAATACCTAGTGCTAATGATATCAAAAATTATATTATAAAACCCAAAGATTTTAAGGTTTATGGAACTGAATATCATTGTATAACAGATGATATTGCTAATACAAAAGGAACAATGATTTTTAAAGCATTAAAGGAATTTGCAAGTTTAATATTAAATGATGAAATTGATTATATTGTTGGATACAATCCATATTTTGATATAAATATATTAATGAATGAATTATATAGAATTAATTGGGAAAATACAATAACAAAAATACAAGAATTCATAGAAAAAAAACAAATAATAGATATTGCACAAATATGTGTTAAATTGAAATTAAATAATTATAAAAAAATATATCAAATATCTAAACAATGTGATATATATAAACAACTTTTTAATGAAAACCAACAATATACTCATAACTCACAATATGATGTATTAAATTTAATAAAAATAACAAAAAGTATAGAACCATTAGTAATAAAACATTATGATAATGATAATGATAATGATGATAATGATAATGATAATAATAATGATAATGATAATAATAATGATAATGATAATGATAATGATAATGATAATGATAATGATAATGATAATGATAATGATAATGATAATGATGATAATGATAATGATGATAATGATAATGATGATAATGATAATGATGATGATGATAATGATGATAATGATGATAGTCAATATGGTTTTTTTGGTTATAATGAATATTGTTCAGAATGTGGATATAATGATGTACATAGGTGTATTTGTAGTAGATATTTATGTGGTTATTGTGGACATGTTTGTGATGATTGTGGTTATTGTTGGGATGATGTATGTATTAAACAAAATAAGACAGATGTATGTATTAAACAAAATAAGACCAATGAATTAAACTTAAAAATATTAGGGTATAATTTATTTTATGGTGAAAATACTGAACAAATTGATTATATAAATACAAATAATTATGATATTTTATTTTTGTCAGAAGCAAGTAAAGATGTATTAACAAATTTTAAAAATTATAATGGATATTTAACCAAAAGTCATTGTGGATATACTTATTTAGGAATAAATAATAAATTAAAAATAAATATTATAAAAAAAATCTTTGATAAGGATGGTATAATAGTAATTCATTTAGAAATAAATAATAAAGAATTAATTTTAGCAAGTCTTCATTTATCTCCATTTATACAAAATATTATTAAGAGACAGGAACAAATTAAAATAATAATGGATGAATTATTAAAATTAAATTTAATAAATATTCCTTTAATAATGGGTGGAGATACAAATATGAGACATGAAGAAAATGTAAATAAATTTGAATTAAATGATGTGTATTTAATTCAAAAAGAAAAAGAGTATGAAATAACATATCCAAATAGAAAATTTAAAAGTGATAAGTTATCATTTATACCTAAAAATAATTTTAGATATGATAGATTTTTTATTAAAAATTGTAAATGTATATATTTTAAAACAATTGAAAATAATGTTTCAGACCATTTTGCAATAGAAACATCTATAAGTATTTAAAAAATACCATTTTTAATGATATGATTTATTCAGACAATCATTAGTGTTTATGTTTTTCAGCATTATTATATATATCAAATGAATTTTTAGAAAATGATAAACTTGTATTATAGTAGATTAAAAGATAAAATAGGCAAACAAATAAAATATTTAGAACATTCTAAGAGTACAGAACCAATTTTAGAATTAAATCAATATAATGAATTGATAAAAAAAGCAAAGATGTTGTATAATTTTTACTGAAATTATTACAATATTTATGAGAGTTCTGATATAACAAAACTTATCAATAAGTTAAAAGATAAATTTTATTTATACAAAAACATAATGATAAACCATTTAATTTTACTAAGCAAATAAATATTGTATAAAATTATATTTTTTGACAAATTTCAAACCCAATTATCAATTAGTCAAAAAGTAAAATTATTTGATTTTATACCATTTGAAAGTGTTATATTTAATTTTTTTTGGATCATATTTTATTTGTTTGCATATAATTTCTACGGTTTCTTTAGCCGTAACATAGAAGAACATAAACTAAATCAAATTATTTATCATCTATTCTGTAATCTTTTAGATATTTTCCTGTTATACGAGATTGCTCTCTACCAGTTTTATTTAATTCTATATCATTTCTTACTCCTTGACCTAAACCGATATTATTCCATTCTGTTTCACCATGACGAATAAAATATATTTCTTTATTTGCATATAATATATGGATTATTATAAATATCAAAAATATAAAACCAAGTACTTGGCAATAACTAACAAATTAATTGCATTTAATTTTTTTTGATAAAATAGTCCAATCAATATTATATAATGGCATCCAATTTAATAATTACATTTTTTGGTTATACCATATATTCATTTAATATATATAATAAAATAATTAATTATTTTATGTTTGTTTTTTCATAAAAATTAATAATATTAAACAAAAATTAAATATATATTATAGGTAAATTGGATGGCTCCCGTCCAACTTAACTAATTTTAAATAGGAGGTGAATTAAATTTTGATAATTTAGTTAATATATTATTAGTGTCAGACTTACTATAGATGATGTATCTATAAAAGACTTGTTGAAAGTTTTATTAACAGATGCAGGGGCTATTGGTAAAGATAGCATTTTATTATATATAGTGTTTGCCGATTCAACAAATACAAAACTTCTTGATACAGAGTTAAATATAACACAACTAGCAAAACAATATATTTTAGGCAAAATGTAATACAAATTCTGATATATATTTATCTCATCAATAGATATTTGTTTATTATAATTTAATATTTGTTTATAATAATCTTTTTTGTTTAATATATTGGATAACTTAATAGCAAATATTTTGCTATAAATTCTAAAATATGTATTGTTGTAAATTAAAATATGTATTATATGTATGAGAAATATTATAATACATATTTGTGGATATGAGAGTTTTGATAAAACAAAACTTACAAATAAGTTAAAAGATGAATATAATGAAAAAATTTATATAAAAGATTTGAAAGAAGAATTTTATCAACAAATAAGTAAATATGAAGATTTTATTGATTTATTTATACAAAAATATAATGATAAACCATTAATTTTACTAGATGTAAAAAATTGTTTGGAAAATTTTTATACAATCGATACAAAATATAAATATTTTATTACTGATAAGCAAACTGATAATATTGAGTGTAAAAAAATATACAAACAAAATAATTATAAATTTATCGATAGTGATAAAATAATAGATAAAGTGATTAAAATAATTGAGAACAAAAAAAAATATATGAAAAATTACAAAATTATAAAAAAATTAGGTGCAGGATTACATGGTAGTGTTTATTTGGTTAAAAATAAAAAAACAAAAAAAAAGTATGCGATGAAAGTTGAGAAAGTGATTGAGAAAAATTTAAAATCACAAATATATCGAGAACTTGATTTTTCTCAACATATGACAACCAAATATCCTCAACAATTTATGAAAATATATGAATATAAAAATAAGAAATGTTCGTATGTTAATTGGTCACAGAATAAATTAAATGAACAAAATAAATTAAATAATATTGATATTTATGAAGAAAAATATTATAGAGAGTTAATTGCATCTCCTTATTGTTCGATAACAATAACATCTATTGTTGATGATACAATACATTATATTATTTATAAATTAGATGATAAGAAAATTATTTTAGATTTATTTATACAAATTGTAAATATTGCTTATTTGATAAATAAAGAAGGATATTATCATCGTGATTTAACTTCAAAAAATATTGGTGTTGTATTAACAAAAGATAAATATATAACCATATTAGATAAAAAAGTTTTAACACATGGTTATATTTTACAAGCTATAGATTATGGGACTGTATTACACAAGAAATATATTTTAAAAAAGTCTGAAATTGATGCTTTAACATATAATAATGATATGTATTATATTTTACAAATAATTATTTCAAGGATAATGTTAAAAAATTTAAATAAATATTATTATAAATATATATATGATAAAGTTCTGAATGATAAAATTCTGATATCTGAACAAGATAGTAAAATATTAGAACAATATTTAGAAAATATAAAAGCAAATAATTATAATTATTTTAAACAAATATTGTATAAAATTATATTTTTTGACAAATTTCAAACCCAATTAGCAATTAATAAAAAAGTAAAATTATTTGATTTTATACCAGTTGAAAGTGTTATATTTATTGTGAAAAATTTTTATGATTTGAAAAAAATATTAGAACATTTGATTAGTTTATGATATTTAGATGGTGTGTAAAAAATTGATTTTTTTTATTTAAAAATATTATTTAATAATGAATTATTAAATAAAATGACAATATGTAAATTTGAAAATTGTAAAACAATAGCATCATATAATGTGGATGGTCAAAAACCATTATATTGTGGTGTTCATAGAAAACATAATATGGTTGATGTTAAACATAAAACTTGTGCAGAATCTGATTGTAAAACACGTCCAATTTTTAATATAGAAGGTGAAAAGAAGGCATTGTATTGTGCTAAACATAGAAAACATAATATGGTTGATGTTAAAAATAAAACTTGTGCAGAACCAAATTGTAAAACAATACCAACTTACAATATAGAAGGTGAAAAGAAGGCATTGTATTGTGCTGAACATAGAAAACATAATATGGTAAATGTTAAAGATAAAACTTGTGCAGAACCCAATTGTAAAACACTACCAACTTTTAATATAGAAGGTGAAAAGAAGGCATTGTATTGTGCTGAACATAGAAAACATAATATGGTTAATGTAAAAAGTAAAACTTGTGCAGAACTTAATTGTAAAAAACAACCAGCTTACAATATAGAAGGTGAAAAGAATGCATTGTATTGTGCTAAACATAGAAAACATAATATGGTTAATGTAATAAGTAAAACTTGTGCAGAACCAAATTGTAAAACAATTCCAATTTTTAATATAGAAGGTGAAAAGAAGGCATTGTATTGTGCTGAACATAGAAAACATAATATGGTTGATGTAAAAAGTAAAACTTGTGCAGAACCAAATTGTAAAACAATACCAATTTTTAATATAGAAGGTGAAAAGAATGCATTGTATTGTGCTAAACATAGAAAACATAATATGGTTGATGTTAAACATACAACTTGTAAAACACCTATGTGTTCAATGAGAATTAAAGAAAAATATAATGGATATTGTTATTTTTGTTTCATCCATATGTTTCCTGATTCACCTATAACCCGAAATTACAAAACAAAAGAAAAAGAAGTAGTAGAAGATATAACCAAAACATTTCCACAATATACATGGATAAGTGATAAAAAGGTTCAAGATGGATGTTCTCGAAGAAGACCAGATTTATTGTTAGATATGGGAGAGCAAATTTTAATAATAGAGATAGATGAAAATCAACATACTGATTATGATTGTAGTTGTGAAAATAAAAGATTAATGGAAATATCACAAGATTTAGGACATCGACCAATTATATTTATTCGTTTTAATCCTGATGAATATTATGTTGGAGAAACTAAAATTCAATCTTGTTGGGAATATGATAAAAAAGGTCTATGTAAATTAAAATATATAGATGAATGGAACGGTAGATTGATGGTTCTAAAACAACAAATAGAATATTGGAGTAATCCAATAAATAAAACAAACAAAACAATAGAAGTTATACAATTATATTTTGATAATTTCGAAATTGATAAAATATAATACAATAATTTTTTTTATAATAGTTTTTATCAGTTTTGATAGCAGATTTGCAGATAGTAGATTACAGATAGCAGATTTGCAGATTTAGATAGTGAATTACAGATTACAGATAGCAGATTTGCAGATTACAGATAGCAGATTTGCAGATTACAGATAGCAGATTTGCAGATTACAGATAGTAGATTTGCAGATTACAGATAGCAGATTTGCAGATTTGCAGATTTGCAGATTTGCAGATTTGCAGATTACAGATAGCAGATTTGCAGATTACAGATAACAGATTTGCAGATTTGCAGATAGTAGATTTGCAGATTACAGATAGCAGATTTGCAGATTACAGATAACAGATTTGCAGATTTGCAGATAGTAGATTTGCAGATTTAGATAGCAGATTTGCAGATTACAGATAGCAGATTTGCAGATTTAGATAGCAGATTTGCAGATTACAGATAGCAGATTTGCAGATTACAGATAGCAGATTTGCAGATTTGCAGATTACAGATAGCAGATTTGCAGATTACAGATAGCAGATTTGCAGATTTGCAGATAGTAGATTTGCAGATTACAGATAGCAGATTTGCAGATTACAGATTTGCAGATTTAGATAGTAGATTTGCAGATAGCAGATTTGCAGATTTAGATAGCAGATTTGCAGATTTAGATAGCATATTTGCAGATTTAGATAGCATATTTGCAGATTACAGATAGCAGATTTGCAGATTACAGATAGCAGATTTGCAGATTATAGATAGCAGATTTGCAGATTACAGATAGCAGATTTGCAGATTACAGATAGCATATTTGCAGATTACAGATAGCAGATTTGCAGATTACAGATAGCAGATTTGCAGATTATAGATAGCAGATTTGCAGATTACAGATAGCATATTTGCAGATTTATATAGCATATTTGCAGATTTAGATAGCATATTTGCAGATTTAGATAGCATATTTGCAGATTTAGATAGTAGATTTGCAGATAGCAGATTTGCAGATTTAGATAGTAGATTTGCAGATAGCAGATTTGCAGATTTAGATAGTAGATTTGCAGATTTAGATAGTAGATTTGCAGATTTAGATAGTAGATTTGCAGATTTAGAT
>Ga0209597_1000312_pt1 | contig 32360 bp, 22 predicted proteins | sample M_140625_MF_Meta_FD_187316 | JGI IMG/M metagenome (GOLD analysis project Ga0209597, IMG submission 187316) | Freshwater microbial communities from Lake Montjoie, Canada to study carbon cycling - M_140625_MF_MetaG (SPAdes) (version 2) | ecosystem: Environmental > Aquatic > Freshwater > Lake... | reverse complement strand
GCAAGAAGTAGTTTTTCATTTGCAACAACCGTTGCCCCTTGGGTAAATTCTGCAACTGCTCGAAGAAGATAAGGGGTACTTGATTGCCCTATGATTTTATCTTCAACGGATTTACGAATTGCATAATTCAATGCGTCTGCCCAGACCTCTGGAGATAGAGCAAAACAACTTGCTACAGGAAGACACAATAATATCGCAGAGTTTGAATACTTCCAGTGTTCAACAGCGATAGCAGCAAGTTCTTTTACATTTTGAATGCAAGGAATTTTATAGCCACTAAACCTGACGAAAAACGCAGGAAATTCTTCAGTTTTAAAACCAAACACAGGAACTGCCAAAGATTCTAAAACTTCAAGTGTTGCACCAAGATTCAAAATATTTTTTGCCCCCGCACACACAACAATAACTTGATTTCGGGAAAGTTCCAGCAAATCTGATGATACATCCAACGGTTTATCATTCGCACAATGATGAACACCACCTATGCCTCCTGTTGCGAAAACTCGGATTCCTATTTTGGATGCAACTATCAAACTTCCAGACACCGTCAGCGCAGCAGTATTCTTAAGAGCAACAGATACACCTATTTCGCGCGATCCTGCTTTAACGATATTTCTCTCCGTCGCTAATCTTTTTATTTCACCCAAAGTACAACCCACAGTTACTTCACCATCAACAATGGCAAGGGTTGCAGGTTGAGCTTTCTCATTGCGAATGCACTCTTCCATGGCAAGTGCGATGTCAAGATTTTTCGGGTATGCCAACCCTTGGCTGATAACTGAGCTTTCCAAAGCCACCACTGCTTTTTTCAAATCTAAAGCGAGTTTAACGCTCGTGCCGACTTTCATGCGGATCTTCCTTTTTAATCATACCCAAGTAGCTAAGATACCGATCAGGGCTTATAACCCGACGGAAAACCTGCCTTTTAATTGCGCAACCTTTTTCATGCGTGTGGGTACAATCCGCAAATTCACAATAAGGCAACATCGGGCGAAATTCTCTAAAGAAGTTCTCGACTTCTGAAGGCATCTGATTCGATAATTCAAAAGATCTAATGCCCGGAGTGTCCACGACCCACCCTTTGCACTCCAGCGGAATTAATTTTGCGGAAGTGGTCGTATGTTTCCCTTTTTGATTCACTTCGCTTACCGCATTAACTCTCAAGCCCAGATTTGGTTGCACAGCATTCAACAATGAAGATTTTCCAACCCCACTTTGACCGCAAATTACAGACTGCTTATTAGATAGCACATGCCTTACCTCATCGATACCCACACCTGTTCGTGTGCTCGTGAATATCACCTTGTAGCCAAGTTGCGAATATAAACCAACCAAATACTGATACAGATCTTCGTTGATGAGATCGACTTTATTGAAACAAAGCACGGGTTCGAGATTGCCCTCTAGAGCCCCTGCAATATATCGATCAACCAAGTGGACTTTTAATTCGGGTTGTGAAAGCGATATCACAAACACAACCTGATCAACATTGGCAACGATAACATGTTCTTTATGTTTAGATTTTCGCGTCAATATCCCCGTTCTGGGTTCGACTGTTTGCACAACTCCGACAGGAAGAATTGCATTCTCAATCACTGCATCTAACTTAGGAACGATATCTTCAGTTAATGGAATTTGCTCCGGTATGATCCAAACTTTGTCACCTGTGGTCACCGCACTTCTTGCATCGGTCGCAAGGGTTTTAAGCAACCTTCGTACGGTACATCTATAAATAACTCCATTTGCAACTTGAACCAAAACAGTTAAACCAGTAATTTGAATCACCCTACCAGGCATAGCATTGATCAAATCAGCAGCAGGCCTGATTTCACCATCCTGCGATAATCCATTATCATTGGTTATAATAGTACGCTTACGAGAAATATCTCCCTTGGCACGAACCTGCTCGGTGCCAGAAAGGACATCAATTTTTTCAGAATCGGTTTTAAAATCTCGGGTAAAATCATTCTCTCGAGGAGCTTTACCCCGATTTTTAATGAAATCGACTCTGGTTTTTTTATTCTTGCTCATACTCAATCTTTCAATCTAACAACTGCGAAGACTTTTGAATTATACAACATTTAAAGCTTTAAGAGTCCTAGATTCGAACACCCTTTCCCTTTAAAGAATGACAATTTTTAAGCACTAAGCTTAAAAAACAGGCATTGAATGGTATACCAAGCCCACAATTATCAATTAAATACAAAGATATATCGCAATTACTGCACTTAAAATTATTCTTTTAAATTGGCACAAAGATTGCATATCTATATCAGTTCAATCTTCTGTTGCCATGGAAGGAATAGAAATTGTTTACATTAATCGGAAATTTAGGTTACCTGGAAGAACCTTTAACCATTAGGGAGAATGCAATGAACGAAAATGAAATTGTTGAAATATCTTTACTATTATCAAAAGCACATCTTCGCCTATTGGAGGATCTTGCAGATTCTAAAAATTGCTCTTTGGGTGAGGCTGTGCGATTATTATTAAAACAATCAAATAAATTAAAATAGTCATCCAGAAACTTTAGAAAGGTTACTTTTTGATGTTTCTGAGATTTCCTGATGCAATGATATCCCATGAGAATCCATGGTGACAACAACAGGAAAATCTGTGACATTCATTTCCCAAACAGCTTCCGGACTTCCGAACTTTTCCTTTAGATAAACATTCGGTACATTATTTACACAAGCAGCATAAACCTGTGCAGCGCCCCCAATGGCATGTAAGTAAACACAACCAAAATCCTTACAAGCTTGTAGGGTTTTAGCTCCCATCCCACCTTTACCAATAACCGCTTTGATCCCATATTTTTTGATCACTTCAGATTGGTAAGGTTCCTCGCGAATCGAAGTAGTAGGACCAGCAGCAATAACCTTATAAATACCATCTTTTTCCAAAATCACAGGACCACAATGATAAATCACAGCGTCTTTAAGGATTGGAAGGTCGCCACCTTTAAACAAATATTTATGAACCTCATCCCTGCCCGTGAATATTTTCCCTGAAAGCAAAACAATATCACCAGCTTTAAGAGTTCGAGCATCGGCTTCGGAAATCGGAGTGGTCAATCTCACGACATTAGTAGACTTCGAACCCAATTTGCCTAAATCAATTGCAGTAAACGATTCCCCTTCTTTTTGAAGCTCAAAGTTTTCATTTGCTTCCTGATAAAGCCATTCATGAACCTTTCCAGAAAGATCGAGAGTAACTCCTCGCCTTCGATAAGCCCAACACATATAAGCCACAGACACAAAGAAAGAAGCAGGCAACCGGTTCAAGGTCCCAATCTTACATGCACCCAGAGTAAGCTTGCCTCCAAAACCCATAGGTCCAATACCAAGCTTGTTTGCATCCTCTAATATCATGTTCTCAAGTTGCGAAAGCTTAGAGTCTGGATTCACATCATCAACAGTTCGAAGTAACTGTTGCTTGGCAAATTCGTACCCACTAGCACGGTCACCTCCGATACAAACACCTAAAAAACCAGGGCCACAACCTTTCCCCTGTGCTTGCCAAACTGCGTCTAGAATTACAGCTTTAGCACCAGCAAGATCACGATCACAGCGTACACCATTGATCGAAGCAGGAAGAGAATACTGGGCGCTCATGTTTTCACAACCGCCACCCTTTAGTATCAATTTTATTTCGATGTGAGCGCTATCATGTTGATGCCAATGAAAAACAGGAGACCCCGGACCGATGTTATCACCACTATTTTTTCCGGTCACACTATCAACAGAATTCTGCCTGAGGTAGCCTAACTCCGTCGCTTTTGAAACAGCAGAAATACAAGCTTTTTCGATAACTATCTGGTTGGTGGATACCGGAGTAGAAATGTAAAAAGTGATGGTGCCAGTATCCTGGCAGATCGGGGCACTTTTCTCTTTTGCCATAAGTATGTTTTTATAAACAAGTTCAAGTGCAAGGTCCGCATTCGACCCTTGTTGCTCTAAAACACGGTTCAGATCGATCACTTCCCTTACATCTTTAGGAAGGCTGGTAGAAGTGCGACGAACAAGTTCAAGTATATTTTTAAACAGCAGTTCATTCATAACAATGCATCCATTTCAAATTAATTAGACTAAAGCTTCCTTCAGAGCAATAAAACAATGGCGCAAGATTTCATCAAGCTTATACTTGCTCGACCAACCAGTGCACTGCTTTATCTTATTCAGAGAAGGAACTCTGTGAAGGATTTCTTCGAACCCGAAAGGCATTGCATCCTTATATGGAATCATTTTGATTTCTAATAAAGGATCAACAAGCGATCGGATTTTATCTGCAAGACCACTAATAGAAATTTGTTCTTCATTGCCTATGTTAAAAACCTGCCCAAGGGATGAATCATGATTCATAAGAGAAAGCATGGCATCAACAGCATCTTCAACATGGCAAAAAGATCGGGTTTGGGTTCCATCACCAAAAACGGTAAGAGGCATCCCTTTTATTGCTTGAGATAATAGATTAGGTATAACTGCACCATAAGAAAGATTTTGCCTCGGGCCAACAACATTAAAAAATCTGCCTACAACGAGTGGAACATTTTTATCGCGATACAAAGAAAGCAACAGGTACTCGGAAAGCAATTTACTGCAAGCATAAGCCCATCTTGCTTTATCCGGTTCGCCCAAAACCAAGGGAAGATCTTCTGTAAGAGGTGAAACAATCGTTTTCCCATAAACCTCGCTAGTACTTGCATAAAATATTTTCTGGCGGGAAGAAGCAATAGCACAAATATCACGAACTTGATCAACTTGAGTATTAACTGTGCCGATAGGGTTTTCGATAACCCGCCGAACACCAAGAGTTGCAGCAAGCAGATAAATATGATCAACATTTTGAATAAGGCTTCTAAACAACGCAGAATCAGAAACAGAACCATGAACATAATTAAAGGCAGAAGAATTCAAACTAAAAAGATTATTGAACTTATCCCAAGGCGCATGATCGAAGGCAATAACAGAGTGATTATCGCAAAGCAGTCGAGAAATCAAATGACTCCCGATAAATCCAGCACCGCCAGTGACAAGACATTTAGCCATGATTCACTTGATTATTAATCTTGCAAACGAAACAATTTACGCAGGGCATCAATAAGCGAATGATTCGAGGAATTACCTTTTTGCATTTCTTCAGCAAGGGCACTAATCGGTCCATGAAGAAACTGGTTTTGCAATAAACGAAAGGCACCTTCAATGTAATCTTTATCTTCCTTGGAAAGCTTACCATTTAATTTGGAAAGCAAGTTGGTAACAACACTCTTTCGTTTGGTTTCAAATTCTTGATTAAGCCTGGCAATCACCGGTCCATTGCGCCTTCGTTCCCAATCAGCCATGAATCTTGAAGCTTCCTGTTCAACAATAACCTCTGCCTGAGGAACATGCTTCAAGCGTTCCCTAAGTGTTGATTCGCGTATTTTCTGAAGATCATCAATATTGAAAAGGCAAGTTTGATCGCCATCATGAATCGTAGGATCAAAATCTCTGGGTACAGCAATATCTAGAATAACGAGTGATCTGCCATTGCGTTTGTGCGAGACCGAGGAGAAAAATTCCTTGGTAACAATCGGTTCCTGAGAACCTGTGGAACTAATTATAATATCTGCATGAACTAGAACATCTGAAAGGTGTTCCCATGGATAAACTTCACCATTGCAACTTTTAGCAAGAGCAACACTTTTTTCAGGGCTTCGATTGGCAACGATGATTTTTTTAGGCTTAAGCTCCTGGAGGTTTTTGAGAGTAAGTTCTCCCATTTTTCCTGCACCAAGAATGGCAACAACCTTATCCCCAAAATGATCAAAAACTTGTTTCACATAACCTATAGCAACACTTGAAACAGAAATATTACCTCGAGAAATCATGGTTTCAGTTCGGACTCTTTTGGCCACTCTTCGAGCCTGCCGAAATAGCGAGTAAAGCAATGGCCCAGCAGTGGAAGCAGAAGAAGCAGTTTCAAGTGCGCTCTTCACCTGCCCTGCAATCTGTCCTTCGCCCACGATCATACTATCCAAACTACCAGAAACCCTAAAAAGATGTTTCACCCCAGCGATTGCCCCAAGAAAGAAGAAATGTTTTTCAACAACTTCAACGGGAACAACAAAGAACTCAGAGAGAAATTTAGTAACAATTTCTTTACCCAAAATCTCAAGGCTATCAATACCAGCGATATAAATCTCCACCCTATTGCAGGTTGCAAGAATAATAACTTCTACATTGGAATTGGCACTAAACCAATCAAGTGCGGCTTTAAGCCGATTACTATCTAAAGAGAATTTTTCCCGTATCTCGATGGGGGTATTACGAAAATTACAGCAGGTTACCAGAAGATTCATTTCCCCACCTCTTGCGGCAGATCGTGAGGGAGAACCAAACAAAGTATTAGAAGTGCGAAAACAGTAATAGTTAAGCTAGCAAGTTGTTTCCCGCGCAAATGAAATCCGTAACGAGCGTAAATCAAAACGAGAAAAGCCAGCCATAGGACAGATGAACCAATGATTTTTGGATCCGTCCACCCGGTAATTTTTTCAACATTCTTCAACATCAAATATAAACCCAACAGCAACCCCATAGACAAAAGAGGGAAGGATAAGGCGATACAGAAACGAATGACAGTTTCAAGTTTTTCAAGGCTTAGCATCGCCAAGCCTTTACCCGGTGCCAATTTTAGTTTTAATTGATTAGCATGCAAAAGGTACATAAAGCTAGCAAGAGACCCAAGGCAGATCACAACAGTTGCGGTAAGCAAAAAAACAACATGTAAAAGACCAAGGGTTTTAATATTGGAAACCAGTCCGCCAATTCGATTGCCAGCAGCATCCATTGCAGGGGGGAAAAATGCTGCCAATGTTACCAGCAAAATAATCAGCGGGAGAACAAAAATACCCCAGGCAATTTTCCGATAATGAATAATGCCATAAAGATAGAAGGTAGAAAGAATCCAACTGGACAAAAGAAACCACCCAAATTGTTGAGCAAGGGGGGGTTGCCACCAAGCAAGATACCAAGACTGAGCAAACAACCCAGCAAGTGCGAAAGTAATTTCGAGGATGTTAAGAAGGCGAATAGGCCTGTACTGATACAGAATATTAAGTACCAGAGCGACAGAATAACTAGCACCAAAACAAAAGAGGCTGATCTTATCCAAGGGAGGCCCTTTAAAAACGGAAGCGTATAAAACAGCAGCTTAAACAATGTTGGATATTATACTTGAAAAGTTCAAATAGAACCAAAATAGTGCAAATAATGGGGGGAATAATAAGAATTTTTGGTCATTCAACCCGAATGGCATAGAAAGCGCTATCACGATCAACCAGTTTGGAAGAACCTGCAATAGCCTTGGCATCCGAGGTAAATAAAAAGCCCTGAAAATTCTGTTCAATTCTGGGAAATTTAATGATGAATTGAATCGCATGGGGAGGCGCACCTGCTTTACCACGAACTTCATACTTTTGACCATCTTTATCAGAATAAAAAGAACCAAGCACCTCGCCAAGATCGTCCACTTTAAGAATCAGTTTCCCGGTTCTTCTACCATCATCATTTAGCTGGTAGGTACCATTAAAATATTTCATGTCGAAGGTAGGACCAACAATAACTGCATTATCTTTTTTCATGGGTTTGGCATCGGGATGCGCCTTAATGACAAGAAAAAGTTTGGCTTTACCAAGAGGTGAGATTTTTGGGGAACCTTTGTCAGATTCAAAAAGTATATCGCCACCTAATTCAGAAGGAACAACCTGACCGAGATCAAAACTAAATCTAAACTTTGAAAAAAGGGCTACATTTTTTGAAGATGCAAGAACGGTTCTTTCCTCTCCCTCCCGATAGGTGGTAAATCGTTCAAGAAGGATCATGGGTGTGGCGTTGTTGGCATCAATTTTTTGCCTGGCAAATTGAACTAGCGATCGGGAGAAACGCCCTTCGTTGGTTTTAACAATTATAAAACCAGCTTGGATACCCGGGAGAACGGAATCAAGATCAGCAATATCTTTCAAAGAAATAGAATCTGACTCCTTACAGAAACCATCGTCAACCATTTTTTGCAAAACTTGATTGGTGTACTCTTCGAAATTATCAGCACGAACCAATACCGGCTTAATAAGAAATAAAAACCCGATCAATAAAAGTCTTTTAAGAAACATAGTGCACCCATGAAGGAAAAGGCGGAAAGATCACTGTGGATTATCTTACCAGACCAATATCAAAAAGGTCACTGATAAGGCGCCAAAGCAATTGGGCACAAGTTTCGGGTTGAAGGTAAATCTTTGCTTGCGCCATACAACCTGGAAAAATAGTAGCATCTGCATCTAGAACATCGATATAAACCAAAAATTGCTGCGTTTGAGGAACCAACTGGTTTGGAACCTCTGTAGCCTTAACCGGGATAGGCCCACCAGCTTTGTTGGAAAGAGCCATGGGGATTTCCTTGGCTTCGGAAGAAGGAAGGCTTTCCTGCCTGATTTTACCTTTCCAAATTTTAGAATCCCGCCCTTGAACCCTAATGTAGATATCAGGTTCCCAAGTAACAGTATTTTTATCAGCTTTACTCTTCAAGAGCTCCGCATTTCGAATATTTAACCTCAACTGATTATATTCTGAAGGAACCAAGGGAAGACAAATACTAAGCACTTTGGGTTCATAAATGGAAACAAGCGGCGCATTCGGATCATCAAGGAAAAGTTTTCCAATATCTTCAGGTTTTGGCGCATGCCCAATAATGCCATTACGGGTTGCAACAATTGCCAGCTTGTCTTTTTTTAATTTAACGAGGGTGTCGGATTCAATTCTCGCCATATCTCCTGTACGAACTGATTTATTAATTTCCATTTCAATACGATCGCGTTCAGAACGATCGTTGGTACGATCTTTAAGAACCAAAAGAACACGATGATATTTATCGCTGGCTTCGAGTTCGGTTTTGGAGGAGGAAAGCTTGGATTCAAGTTCATGATTACTAAAGACGGCAAGTTCATCACCTTTAAAAACCTCTTGCCCAGCACGAACCTTGATATCTTGAAGAAAACCTGGAACGGTAACAAATAGTTTGTCCGTTGTTTCTGGCCTGGGCACCACAAGGCCATAACCTCGCAGGCGATTAACCGGAAGGGGAACGGTAAAAAAGACCAAAAGTAAAACCGCTGCAATAAAAGCAGTCAAAGTAGTTCTGGCACGATTCATGTCTGGTAACCTCCCCCTGCGAAATAAATTTTTGCCAAATCGATACAAAGGCCAACCCACCATCGAGCCAATCGATGCAAGAGTTAAAGCGGCGCTAATAACTTCAAGCTTGTAAGGCTTGAGGAACGAATACATGAAATACAAAATGGTAAAAGTTACCACCCATCGATAAAGATAACTGAAAACAGCATAAGAAATAAAAAGTGTTTTCCTAGTTGCAGCCATGTATGGTTCAGGCTGAACTTCGATACCAAAACAAGTTTCAAGAAGAAGATTTTTGATAAAGCGATTGGCCCTTTCCCGAAGGTTAGGAATTTCAAGCCAATCTGCAAGTGCATAATAACCATCGTAACGCATCAGAGGATTAGCGTTAAAAACAACAGTACTAACGCTGCAAACAATCATGATACACAAGGCAAGATTGTTAACAAAAGGATCGTTGGGCGTATTCCACCAAACGAAAGTAGCAATGGAAGCAATGATAAGTTCTACATAAATGCCAGCAGCACTGATGATGATGCGGTGCCATTTGTTTGGAAGAGTCCAAGCGTCGGAAACATTGGCGTAAAGTGCGGGGGAAAAACAAAGGAAGAGCATGCCCATTTCATGCACTTCACCTCCAAACTTTTTACAACTAAGGCCGTGCCCGAATTCATGGATGACCTTGACAATACCTAAAGCCATCCAAAGATAAATCAAGGTTTTGAAACTAAAGAAGAATTCGTAATAGTTGGGCAATTTGTTGCGAAAAGTATCAAAATGGGAAGCCACAAGTAAAACAGCAGCACTCATGATAACAAGGCTGATAAGAAACCATCCTAGTGAAAAGATCCAACTAAAATACTTAAGCATATGCTTCAAGAGGTAGTCAGGATCAAAAACCGGAACTTTAATATAAAGTATGTTGGTGAAGGTTTGGAAAAGCTCGGTTCGTCTTTTTTTAACATGCCTATCGTATAACTGTTTACCTGATTTTGGGGCCTCGTTTTGAGCCAACCCAGCGGTTAAAAGTTGTTGGGCAAAAGCTTCGAGATCTTCGAGCCTTAGTCGATCAGGGCGAAAACGATCTTCGTATGCTTTTTGGGCATCTTGAAGAGTGCGTTTCCCATCCATGAAATCGAGCAAAAAATGCTCATGCTCTTTAAGCCGGTAATAGCGCAAGCTGACAGGATCTTTGACGACAAAAAAAGTCCGGCCTTCGTAAAGCTGTGCTTCAATCGACAAATCTTTACGCAGGCGGATTTTAATCTGCTTGCGTCGTTCGAGATCAGAAGAAACTGGCTCACTACTCATAAGATTAAATTAATTGAGGTTGAATTATTTGTCGGGGGAAACCGCAACCTTTGCACCTGGTATAACAAGGGTTGCTGTGCCGCCTGGATGCAACCAGCCAGGGTTCTTAAGATCAACCCAAATGCGAACTTGCCTGGAATTAGAATCGAGAAAGTTTTCAATAAGAGCGAGAGTCCCGACTAAAGTTTCATCAACTTCTTGTTTGGTTGGCAAAGCCCAAACAAGAACTTGATGATCTTGGGTACCAGTAACAGCAAAGCTGCCATCTGGAGAAAAAGCCGAGCATGAAGATGAGCCACCAGTCCAGATAAATTGCCTTAATTCAGCAGGCCGGGCATTGTTAATGGGAGTGCGCCAAAGTTGAACCTTACCATCACTACCACCGTTGGTAAGAACTGTTTTTCCATCTGGAGAATAGGCAGCAAAATTAGTAAAGCTGGAAGAACCGGAGTTAGAATGGATGATTCCTTCAAGGTGTTTATCTGCGAGAGAAAGAACACGGATTTCTTTACCTTGATCAAACAGGATGGTTTTGCCATCAGGACTTGCGCCCAAATGCGAAACATCACCACTGCGTTTATCAAATGAAAGAAGCATGGAAGGATCAATTTTCCCTGCATCGAAAGCCCAAACACGGATGGAATTATCCTTGCCTGCAGAAATAATTTTGCTGGTCCCCGCAAAAGCAACCGATGTAATTCCGGAACGATGCGCATCTGAGAATTTATGCAAAAGCTCTGCGCTGGAGATTTTCCAAACACAAAGCGAATGATCTTCACCAGCAGAAACTGCGTACTCACCATCAGGAGAAATAGCAAGGGAATGAACAACTCCTCGATGCCCAGAAACCGAAGATTTAATAGCATCTTTTTCACGGATTGTAGCAGGAGAGAAGAAAACAAGGGAACCATCGGAAAGGCCGGCAACAACATGTGAGGATTTGCCACTATAACATGCAATGGATTTAACAGGGTGCTTAAGAGTAAGTGCCCATAATTGCTCGCTGGTACCGGGATTCCAAGCACGAATACTGCTATCTTCGCTACCGGAAATAATGGTACTAATACCACCCTGCTGACAAACACCAATTGCAGTTACTTCTTGTAAATGACCGCGTAAAACAAGCTTCGGTTGCTCGGGTTGCGAAGGCTCAACAATAACCTTGGTATCGCGGCCGATAGTTCGTGCATCCTGAACTTCAACAAGTCCCTCGACCCGGAGACGGTCACGATTTTGAACCTGAAGCAATGGCTCAAGATTTTTAATGGCTTCACCACGGTTGCGGTAAATGGTTTTAATAACACCAGGAATCGAGCTACGGATTTCATGCATTTTAAGTGTCGTAACAGCAGCATTTAATTCGCGTTGGGATTGAACCACCAAGGCAGCTTTGCCTGATTCTTCATCAATATATCTGCGCCAGAATAGTTCTGCAGAGCGATATTCTTCATCAGAACCAGCACCTTTCTGCCTGAGCAGTGATTGCTGTTGGAACCGTTTATGAGCTTCATCACGGGTTTTTTCACTCGCCCTGCGATCAGATTCGGTAGCTTCCAACTTGGCAGCGCGAATACCTAAATCGTCCAATGCCAAGGCGGGGTTCACCAAAGCCACCAACTGGTTTTTTTGAACTTCATCACCTACTTCAAGCTTATAAAAAATAGTTTCTTTATAATCCAAGGCCAACTTCCCGGGCGGGAGTGGATCATCACCACCTTTCCACAAGCGGAACTTTTTATTAGATTTATTATCCAACAAGATCACATCACTTCCAGAAACCTTTTCATCTTCGATCACCAATCGACTAATTGTAAGCTTGAAAACATCATCAGGATGAATCTCCCGCTTAGGCTTAATATCGGTACCCACGAACAATAATTTCCCATCTTTTTCAGCAGGAATCTCCTGCCTCTCCATGGCACTAATGCGAGCGTTTGCGATAACCAAAGGTTGGTTAACCCCAGGCCTCGAAACGGTTACTGTGGCTGGTGCATCAACTTTGGGTTGATTATTCCCATCCACAAGATTTGTTTTGTTTTCCCCAACTTGGGTTACAAGATCTTCGGTAGTCGAAATAAACACCATTTCATCAGTAGCTGCAGCTTTCTGATAAGTGGATTTATTAACGGTATTTAAAACAATAACACCAAGACCAAAAAACAAAGCTGTAACTGCTGCCCATCTAAACATGATTATCTCCTAGCCGACCCTTAATATATCTTTAATTCTATCCATCCAGCATTCAAACTGAGCTTGCTGATTAGAAGAAAAACACAATTTTCTCGTAGAAGAATTCCCAAAGGCCGTAAAAGAGGGAATAACCCATTTTCTCGTTACCGCAAATGATTTTCGCATGAACTTCGGTACCCGACAGAAGCAATTCACGAGGAAGTTCATAATCTTTATCAACACCAACCAAGGTAACACAGGCAATCACCACCGGTTCAGCTTCCATACCAGAAGAGCGCTCGGGATTGGCTTCGCCTCCGATTTTGATTTTGGTTAGCTTGCCCTTAAATTTGCGAGTTGGGTCGCTGCGCACTATAAAATCAACTTCCAATTCATCTTTGTTCATTCGCCCAAAACCTTTAAGAACCTGGCCGATATGCTGCTGGGGAATCTTGAGTTCAACTTCCCACGGGCCATCAACTGCACCAAGTCGGAGTAATTCTTCGGAAGGTTTGACAACACGATTCGTCAGATTTTCTTGGAAGGCACTGCTCAGCACTTTCCACTCTTTACTACCCACTCTTACTGCTTCTTGGGAAGTAAATAATGGAGCTTTTAATGCAAAGAAACCTTCCTTTTGCATATTGAGATCCGCATTGGTTCGTTTAACCAAGGCATCCAGCTCTCGCTCTTTACTAAGCCGAATAATACCGCTTTTTTCAGCCTCAACAAGGTTGGACAAACGCTCTGAATCAGTGCCCTTGCTAGAACGCTGTTCGTACATACGAGCATCACGATCGGCAACTTGGATCTCTTTGCGTTGAGTGCGGATTTCTTTTTCCAACTGGCTGTCATACATAATGCCCAAAGATCGATTCTCTGCAACCATGTCGCCTGGTTTGACGCTCAGTTCTTTGATCACTCCTTCAACGGTGGAGAAAACTTTGCGTCTGATTTCTGGCTGCAATTGACCTGAAGCATCCATCTTTAAGGGATAGGGTACAAAGTAGAACATGAAACCCAAGCCAATAAGCCCCACCACTACCGCAAGCGTAATCGCTTTTGTTGCACCACCTAAACCTTCTTGAACTTTCGCAAGAGGCATCCAAATATAACGCATAGGAATTCTGCGATACTGGATTGCATTAAAAATAGCAGTAGCAGCATGACGCCCGACAACATCAAGCCTAGCGATCAATTGCTGGGGATCAGTGGGCGGGTCGAAAGATTCCATGAGCAAAACAGTACGAAAAGGTGGTTTGCGATCTTTATCGCGATCATCCGCTACGGGATAAACCACAAGAAGTTTACTACCGCTTTCGGCAAGGTATTCATCAAGTGCAGCAAGAACCTTAGGCGGTAGGGTTTCTTCTTTAGCGCCTGTGAAGACAAGTTTTTCGCCCCACTCGAGAACTTTAGCCGAAAGCCTTTGCATCAGCCTGACAAGGTTGGATCTCTTTTCGACGACATCCGCCCCCGAAATAGCCTCTATAACAGGTTTTTTTCCGTAGCAAATGGCAACGCTCAAACGATCACAATTAACCAAACGCCTTCCATCATTGGCAATTTGGTAGGCAACTTCGACTGGGTCGAGACTCGCATGAACCAAGCGGGAAAACGATTCGACTTGGGTCCAAATTTGTTGTTGCCCCAGCATTTGCCCCAGCATCTGATTTCGCTGGTAACGGGTGGCAATGTCCGCCATCAAAGCAATGTATTGCATAAAACCAGGGACTGCATTCATGGCACGATTCGAGCCCTGAAAAACCTCGATAATGCCTGTGATTTGGTTATTTAAAAGAATGGGAACCATCAAAAGCAAGAAATCGGTAGGATTCCCCGCACCGGTTTTGCCTGGTTCATCAGAAGCCAACCCGCTTCTGGGCAGAAGAACAACCTGCCTTGGATTAACAACAACTTGCCTAAGAAGTTCTTCGTGACTTTGGCGAGATTCTTCCGATCGGTCGAGGCCAACTTCCTTTAAACTGATTTGGAATTGCAGCTGAAGATTACCTTGATTGGTACGAATCCAAAGCGCACCTACAGGCGCAGCAAGGGATTCCAAAAGCTTCTTTAGTAGCTCTCCGTAAAATACACCGGGAGGTACATCGGATTCACAAAGCTTGGACAGTTCTTCCAGCCTTTGACTTAGGCGTTTTCGCTCTAAATCTAGGGCTCGAGGATCAACTTGAGGCTCTGGTGCAGTACTCACAGCAATCCACCTTAAATAAATATCAGATTACAATTTAAATCAACTCTCTATCATTCTATCTAAGTCGATAGATGAATAATAGTTAACCTTAAACAAATTGAAATTATTTTAAGAAGACCAATCTTAATGAATCTGCATATTCAGCATAACCACTGAAAACATGGGGGCTTTAGGAGTATTGCGTTATGCGCACTTACGATTCTGACTCGTCTCTCCTCCAAACCCTTCCCCGAACGCTTCCACCGAGTGAACCGTTCCGCGATCTCGTTTTGCAATCACTTTTATCATCCGCAAGAGCAAACTCATGCAATCATCGGGATACTCTTCCAGAACCTCGTGTAGTTCTTCCGCAGCTAATAATTGATGCGAATTTGCCCTTTGGCCATCAATCTCCCACAGCACCAGAATTTTCCGGATTGCGCGCCCTTTTGTCGCCCACCTTTGCAACTTTAACTTCAGCAACACCGGATTTTTTTCACACACCACCAACCTCTCCGCTCTTTCTATTAACCAAGTTATAAAAACCTTGGCCACATCTTCTGACAAGCCTTCTGTCATAAACTCATCATCCAAAAACCCTGCTAATTGAACTCGACTGATTAACATTAAAACTTCCCCCGGCAAAAACAATTCCTTCCCCCAAACAACAAGAAGGCGCTATAACACAACCCGTTATTGCTTCAATGGCATTTTGCACAAAGAATATTTCTTTCTTTTTTGGGATTGACGCATTCTTTTGTATTCACTTTCCCAAGCCAAGATCGCTCCACACCAAATCCCGCAGCAAATTCAAGGGAAGGGTTCCATGAGACAAAACGGCCTCATGATATTGCTTGAGATTAAATGCTTCGCCTTTGGCATTCTGGGCATCGGCCCGAAGTTTGTTGAAGAACACTGCGCCTGCAAAATAAGTGGAAAGCTGGCACGAGGATTGCTTCGATCTGATGATTTTCCCTAGCGCTTCACCCTGCGTTTGAAACGCACGGTTCACAAGTAAATCCAATGCCTGTTCATCCGTCATGTTGTTGCAATGCATTTGATAATCAAGCACAGCGTTGGCGACCGCCCTCAGGTACCATTTTAGCTGATGAATTCTCATGCCGGCGTCTTGATCACCATAGCCTTCATCAAGCATCATTTTTTCGGTATAAACCGCCCACCCCTCTGCAAAAACGCCTGAAGACAATATCCTGCGAATTTTCGAGGGATGCTTGTTCGAATATTCAAGCTGCACATAATGCCCGGGGTAAGCTTCGTGGATAGTCAAAATCTGCAACATATAACTGTTGTATTCTTTCATAAAACTTAAAACGGTGTTGGCATCCCAATCCGATGGCGGCGGACTTATTGCGTAAACACTAGAAGCATTAGTATCTAGTGGCGGAGCCTGATTTAAATAAGCGACAGAGTTTCCCCTTTGAAATTCGGGCATCTCAAGAATCTGGCATCGATCAGGTTGTGGCAAAGTGAGAATATTCTTAGCAGTGATGAAGGATTGGATTTTCTTGACAGTGCTACGGGTATCTTTCAGAAGATCCTGTGGGTTGCCTCTTTTCTCGCTCAGTTTTTCAAGAACCTTTGCAATAGTTTCGTTTTTACCTTTGAAATCTGGAACAGGAAGAACTTTCCCTGGATACAACCCCGACCACAACTGCCTTGCTATTACATACATTTCGTGGGTGACTGTAACCATTTCCAACTCTGCAAGGCGCAGCAACTCATCCGCACCAACCCCCGTCTGCAATTCGTGAACCAATTTAAGTTTGAATTGCTCTTTGCCGATTCGCCAATCGCTGTCGATTCCTTTTTTTGCAAGATCCTGAAGGAAGTCTTGGTAACTTTCAAGGCTAGGTACAACTTTATAGGTGGCCTCTAAAAGGCGGGTTTTAAGGTCCGGATTTTTAACAAACTCTGCAATTCCTTTTTTATAAAAGCGAATGGAGCCAAGATTCTGCTTGATAGCGGTGTTAAGAATCACTTTAGGCGGGTTTTTTAGTGATTCTTTTGCAGACTGCAAAACCCTTGGCACCATGGCAACTCTTGCAATCAACGCAGCAACAATTTTTTCTTCGGGAATGGTTGATTGAGACAAAGGTAAATAAAGGCTATCTGCGATCAATTCGTTGTAAACTCTAGGGTCAGTCTCATAGGTTTTGTTGAATTCCTGCAACCATAGGGTGCGCTCAAGGTTGGATTCAAGAACTTTAAAATCAACCTTCCCGTTAGTGCTTAGAGATTCGAGTTTGATTTGAGAACGCAACTTTTCGAGCGACGATTTGTAGAACTGTTTCCATAACTCCCGATTTTTTCCGCTGGGGTTTTCTACCTTGTCATCGAACCGATGGTCTCCCAACTGAGTTGCAACCATGGGGCGTAATTTAAATTCATCCTCCAGCATCCCATCAAAAAACTTTGCCAACTTCTTATCTTCATCTTGCTGAGCATTCATCATTGCAGATCCAAATAAAACCATCGAAAAGAAGAAAAAACCACATGCCATCAGTTTAAGTTTCATCGCGGTTGACCCCGTTTGATTTTAATCGCACCATTCTTGCTGTAGACAATATTATTACCTTGGCCCTCTGGTTGCGAAAGAAGCAAATCAGGGTTGGCCCAAAAAGAAGCAGGATTAACTTTAAGGTGATGCCTAGCACCAAGGTAAGCGGTTGTCAGTCTTGGGTTGATTTCGAAAACAAAATCATTAATGCCCTTGGTATCTGGGCCAAGGATCAAATCAACGCCAACCCAGCCATTTAATCCAACGAAGTTGTGCAAGGTTTTTTGGGCAAGGCTCAAAGCACGATATCCGAAATCCAAAGGCAAAGGAAGTGAGCCACCTTGATAATTAAACTGCAAGTCGAGACATTCCGTTTTTTGAAGGCTGGAAACGATCGGTATGCATCTGTTTTTATGCACAAAAAAGCAGTAACTTACGGGTAGCCCCTTCTTAAATTCCTGAACAATCCATTGCTCATGATTAGGAATACCAGAAGCTTTATTCTCTAGAAAACCAATGCCTCTTATATAAAAAGTATCTGAGGTTCCTGCACCATCTCTGGGCTTTAATACCAAAGGAAAAGTGAGTTGCGGAGTTTTCAAAAAATTACCCAGCAGCATGGTTGCTGGAGTCGCGATATCCATTCTGTTTAAATAAAGAAATGTCTGATATTTATCTCCTGCCAAAGTTACTGCTTCAACCGAGCAGTTCAGATTTTCTGCGCCCGTTTCATTCAATTGTTTAATGCGATGGGCAAGAATACTATCCGATTCAGGTGCCATGATCAGCACCGCATCTTTGGAATTAACAACACTTAAAAAAGGGTTGGAAGGGTCAGGCACAATCCATTGGTTTAAGGTGATCAGTTTTTCAGCAACAAGTGATTCCCCTACTTCCTTTGAGGCAAAGATAAAAAGCTCGAACTGAATCAGTTTTGTAAAATCAACGATCAAAGCTTTTAGAATAGATACCCCTTCTTTAAGAAGAGGGGCCATAGCACTCCCGGGTTCCAATTTCATTGCAGAAAGTTCTTCGTACAAATACAAGCGCTTCATTACGAGTCCCAATCAATGCCCTAAATTTACCCTGAATATACAAGGGAGAAAAACGAAAGAAGCCGGCATTATACCGGCTTCTTTGCAGAAATCGCCTAGATAACCTTAAAGATACTCTACTCAGGCTTCATGCTGATTTCAGGTTTTACAAACTTCAACCCAGTGGAAGTGGGTGCACTGGTGCTTGCAGCAACTGGCTTGATACCCGTTTGATTCGAAGCAGGGTTCAAATCTTTGGAAAGATTGTTGCCATCGATTTTTGGTACTGGGATCAACATAGGGTTCTTAATATCTCCACCCTTCTTGATTTCTTCAGGCACTTCAGGTGCATTTTTCAGCAGTGCGGGAAGGCTTACTGCGCCATCATTCGGAATTTGTGGCAGGCCTGGGTCGCCAGCATCCGCATTTGGCGAATTATGCATCAAGGGGTTCTGGTGTTCTCTGATAACCAAAGCCTTGGTTCTTTCTCTGAAGTGTTCGACTGCCCTTACTTGTGCAACACCAGGGAGCGAACCTTCCGAAATCTGAACATTATTGTGCTTAAGGATGGTGCCCTTAGCAAATTCAAAGTTGGCAAGAGAGATATTGTATTGCACGATTGCAGCATATTCATTGGCAAGCGAATCAGCCCAGAAGCGTTGTGCTTCGAGAAGGATATCTACAGTATCGCGGGTTCTGTTACCCGCACCCTTGCCTGCAAGAAATTCTTGGAACCGAATTCGAAGTTGTTCTGCAAAAGCTTCTCGCTGAGCGCGTTGCACCCTGATCTGTTCATAGGTGGTAAACACTTTGCGGTAGGATTGGGATAGGAACCTTCCAGCCTTCAATTCCTGATCCTGTAAAACTTCATAGCTCTTTGAAAGTTCCAATCTTGCATTTCGAACATTAGCATGTTGCGATCTGAAACCGATTGGCACATTCATTCTTAAACCAAGGGACCAGTTGTTAAACCTGTTTTCTGCAAGATTCTTGAGGGCGTTGGTACTACCCGCACCATCCAGTGTACTTCCAATCGAGTTGGAATCGTAGGTCGAAAGGAAACGCAGGTCAGGCATCAAGGTGTTCTTTGCAAGAATCAAATCCATCTGCTTGGTCTTAACTTCCTGGCGGGCAATGAACAACTCTGGCCTAAGGGTAAGAGTTTCATCCAAAGCGGAATCCCAATCAGGTTCGAATCTTGAAAGTGTAGGCGCATCGCTGGGAACAAGCCTGGTCGAATCTTCAGCAGGCATACCCAAGAGGGCGCGCACTTGTCTTTCATTTTCAAGAACTTTATCAAGAGCTTCTAGACGCTGACCACGGAACAACTCGTACTGACCACGGGTCTGGGCAAGGTCTGCAAGCGTAATAGTACCAGCATCAAGCCTTGCTTTGCTGATTCTCCAAGCTTCATAACCCTGGCGAAGAGCCTGCTCGCGAGCAAACAAGGTCCAGTAAGAACCATAAAGGTTCCAATAAGCATATTCCACATTAAGAACTTGATAGTTAAGGCTTCGTTCGAATTCAGCACGCTGTTGATCAAAGCGAATCCTAGTCACAAGAATACCTTCAGCAGCAGGCTGGCCACCCAATACACCGGGGGTGGTGATACTTCCTGGATGCGAACTTCGTAACTGGTTAATCTCTACACCATAGCCTTGCAACAAGGGTTGTTCAAACTGGAACTGCAAAGTAGGCCTATAGTTCGGATTAACAAAGGCTGGAAGATTAGTGAACTGGTAATCCGTCTTGAAGGTGATACCGGCAACACCACCTGTAGGTAATGGTTTCAAGATGGTGGAGTTCAAAGAAGAATCCAAAGTTTCAATCGAGTTCAAACCACCTGAAGAAGTTACAAAGTTATCAAGTGCGGTACCAATAGGGCGGTCAGTGTTATTCCAGTTTACACTGGATGTCCACACCGCATCAAACTTGGACAGAGACTTTTCAATTTCATTTCCAATAATTGCTGGCTCAAGCGCAAACACTCGGATTGAATCTGAACCGCCTGCTCCCCTGCCTGTGAAACTCACCAAAGTATCTTGCCCAATACCTGGGAAGAGGGGGTTTTGAAAACCTACCGTACCTTGTTCAATCGCAATTGAAACACTTTCAGCAAGCGAGATGTAACGGGGTTTTCTTTCTGGCTCGTTTACTGTTGGGGGTTTGCTCATGGATTTGGTGATCGGCGCAATCACTGCTGCGGGATCATTTTCCAGATTTGCTGGCATCAGGTTTTTATAATGCTCATAGTCAGCTTCCGCAAGAAAGAGGTTCTGCTTGCAACCACTTACAAGAGCAAGAAATAACGCTGCGCAAATAATTGATGGTTTCAATTCCATGACCATTAGACCCCAAAGTTTAGTGTTGATAAACAACACCTTAGTTTCATTCCCAAAGCTTGCCTTAAACGCATTAATTAAAATACAAACAAGGTTCGCCATTAACTTTATCGGCAGTTCCGATTGCAAAAGTTAGGAAACTTCTAGGGGTTATAACTTTTTTAGCGATCTTAAGGATAAGAGGGGTAATTCAGGCAGACAGGGAGCGTGTTAATGTAATAGCACCAGCAAACGCCGGGAAAATGAACCGGCTGGGCAACTTATAGCCTGTTCGGATCTTCTGGGTTCCACCTTGGGGATATCCCAACATACTTCATTCCAAGCATCTTCTTGATAGCTGCCCACTCGCCAACATCATTACCTTCCACTTGATGGCCGATGAATTGAAGCAGGTAACCAACAAAAAGGGCTCCTACCCCCCAATACCATTCATAAAGAAACAACAAGGGTATGCCTGCAACCGCAACTGGAATTCCAACCATGTGAATTGCAAAATTGAAAGGCAACTGATGCCTGAGCATCCAGTTACCCAATCTTCTTCTTATAAAAGGGCCAACACCTTTTTTATCTGCCTGAAGTGGCGCTTGATTCGACATGTTCGTTCACCCTTTTAAAAACTGACCGCTTATTTTCAAATATTACATTTTCTCGAGCACACTTATGCCCAACAACTCCAAACCTTGCTTTAATACTCTTGCGGTTAAATCGCACAGCAACAACCTGCTTTGCCTGATACCCTCATTTGGGGCTTTTAACACCGGGCAGTTCTGAAAGAATACACTGTACGCTTTTGCAACATCCCAGAGATACGAAGTTATCAAGCTTGGCTTGTAATCTACCAAAGCAAGAGTAATGGCTTCTTCAAAACGGAAAAGTTGCAAAGCCAACCCACGCTCTTCTGCGGTATCTAAAAGCACTGGAATTGAAGCATTTCGATAGTTGTCGGGGTTAAACTCGCCTTTTCTGAATATGCTTCGATTTCTTGCATACGCATATTGCATGTAGGTTGCAGTATTTCCTTCCATCGCCATCATTTTTTCCCAGTTAAACACATAATCACTGGTACGATTTTGGCAAAGGTCTGCATATTTCACAGCCCCAATGCCCACCACATCACCCACTCTGTTCAGATCCTCGAGGCTTTCTTTGCTTTGCGTTTCACCTTCCTGATGGTAAGCAGCTTGATACACTTCCTTTGCCAGCCTTACCGCCTCGTCAAGCAACTGATCCAAAGAGGCAACAGCGTCACCCGATCTAGTTTTAATAGGCTTTCGATCAGCACCTAAAACGGAACCAAACGAAATATGCTCTAAGCGGGTTTGTTGCCCAAGCCATTGTTGTGCTATCTGGAACAATTGGGAAAAATGCAAAGACTGCCTTGAATCCACAACATAAAGAATGGCATCAGGCTTCCATTGCTCAACCCGATACTGAATAGTTGCAAGGTCGGTGGTCATGTAAGTAAATGCGCCATCCGATTTTCGAACCAAAGCAGGCGTTGCATCTTCGGTAAGAAAAATAGCAAGCGCCCCTTCACTTTCCCGCGCCAGCCCCGATGCGGAAAGATCCTGCACCACTTTATTCAAAAAGGGCTGATAAAAACTTTCGCCATAAGTATGATCAAAACGCACACCCAGCCTTTGGTAAACCAGATCAATTTCACCCAGACACAAAGGCATAAACTTACGCCAAAGCTCTAAGTTGGTCTGATCACCCTTGTGCATTTTTGCAGTTTCATCCCTGCAGGCATTTTGCACAGGATCAATCACGCCTTTAGCTATTTCTTCTGGTGTTTTGAATAACTTTCTTACTTCAACATAAAGTCTTGCCAATTCTTTTACAGGCTCGTTTTGAAAGGCTTTTTCATCGAGCATATGCTTGTAGCCATGCAAGATAATTCCAAATTGCGTACCCCAATCACCCAGATGATTATCAGTAATTACGGTATGGCCCAAGAATCGCAGAGTTCGTGCCAGGCTATCGCCCAAGATGGTGCTACGAAGATGGCCCACATGCATGGGTTTTGCAACATTCGGCGAGCTAAAATCAATTACGAAGGTTTTAACTTTTTCAGGCTTAAGCACCCCTAACCTAGGGTCTACTGCCATCTGTTGTATTTTTTCTGCAAGCCATTGAGTCTTGATGCGCAGATTTAAAAAGCCAGGCCCTGCAATTTCGACAGGCTCCAAAACATCTGGAAGGGCAAAGAACTCAACAATCTTTTCAGCAACTTTCCGCGGTGAAACCTTAGCTTCTTTGGCCAGTCCCATCGAGCCATTGAACTGGTAATCCCCAAACTTTGAATCGGAAGATGCCTTGATTTGCGATAACGCATCCACAGAAGCAAAGCCTGCTTTGGTTAATGCTTCTTCTAGATATGTCGAAATAAATACTGGGAAATTCATGATTGGATTGGTTTTTCAGTGACAGAAAACTTTATTATCTTGACAAGGTTCAACGCTAATCTTGCTTCCAGTCGATTCGTGCAGCATCAGCCCACAATTCTTCCAAAGAAAAATAAAACCGCGCATCCTTATCAAATATATGCACCACAACATCGCCATAATCCTGAACCACCCAACGGCTAGCTTCGTATCCTTCGAGGCCTATTCTTTTATCGCCAACCTTTTTCATCCGGTCGTCAATTTCCTCTGCAATGCTGTGAATCTGTCTTCTGCTTGCACCCGTGGATATTACAAAATAATCGTAAAGGGGCGTAATTTTTCTCATGTCCAATACGAGTATATCTTTCGCCTTGTTTTCATTTGCTGTTCGGGCACATATCAGCGCACGATCCAATGGTCCTGGAATTTCCATCCTGATTTCCTTTGTAAGTTCCGTATTCAAAAAAGAGCTCCTCTTAAAAACTTGTTCTTCATCGCAAGGCCGGCCTATTACTCCGCTCGCTCTTCCCACTCATCTTCACTTTAAAACGCTGGTATTTCAATTATCATACGAGAAACTTGTACAAATATTTTCTTTTTGTCTGCTTATAAGCTGCTTTTGATCTAAATACCTGCTTTTATCACCCTAATCCACTCTCTCCCCCAGAAATGACAATATTTAAATGACCCTTAAAACAATTCATGCTAAGTTATCACCCAATAGCCTTCACACACCGGGTATTATATGAGTAATAATGGTACTTCAGCAAATAAAGCTTGGATAGTTTGTGGTCTGCTTCTGCTCGCAACCATGATTAATTACATGGATAGGCTAACCCTCAATCAAACCATCAGCCGCATCATGGTGGATTTTGACTTTCAGAAAGATTTCTACGGAAAAATCGAAGGGGTGTTCGGGCTCGCTTTTGCTGTTGGCGCTATAACCATGGGCTTGATTGTCGATAAAGTTTCCGTCAAATTCCTCTACCCCCTCATGGTGTTTTTCTGGTCTCTTTCAGGATTCATGACGGGCCTCGCCCGCGATAAAGAAGAATTGTTATACTGCAGGGCTGCTCTTGGATTTTTCGAAGCTGCAAACTGGCCCTGCGCTCTTGTCACCACTCAAAGGCTTTTGGCCCCTTCCAAACGAACCATGGGCAACAGCATCCTGCAAAGCGGGGCCGCCATGGGCGCTGTCATCACACCCATCATTGTTGAACTCTGCCTTCATAGTCAATTACCCAATATGCTTGCGCATCTAGCTGGCTGGCGTATCACCTTCCTCATTGTCGGACTCATTGGCTTATTATGGATTCTTCTTTGGAGCATCGTCACCAAAGATATCTCTCTTAATGCAAGTGATGAATCTTTCGCTTCAGAAAATTCAAAATCAAGCTTCCAAGCTATGTACGAAATACTCTCTGATAGGCGGTTCTGGGTTCTTCAACTCATGGTTCTTTCCATCAATTCAACTTGGCACTTTCTAAGAGCATGGCTGCCACTTTATCTAAGAGAAGCGCATGGCTACACTGAATCCCAAGTGAATTGGTTTTCTTCGGGTTACTATCTCGCATCCGATGCGGGTGCACTCACCGCAGGATTCTTAACTTTGTTCTTGGTCAGTAAAGGTGCAAGTGTTATCAATTCTCGAAAATGGGTTTACGGATTCTTTTCGTTCTTCACCTTGCTAAGCATCCCCGCTGCATTCATGCCCTCGGGGCCATTATTTCTAGTAGTTTTAATCATGATCGGATTTTCGACCCTTGCACTTTTTCCCAGCTATTATTCTTTTAGTCAAGATTTAACGGTAAAACATCAGGGAAAAATCACCGGAGCATTAGGCAGCTTGAATTGGGTTGGGATGTTTGTAATGCAAATTAGTGCGGGATATCTCATCCAAAGAACAGAAAACAATTACTTCGCAAGCTTTATCAACGATGGTTTTACAATCGATGAAGCACGCAAACTCGCTCAAGGGCAAGCATACACTTGGGGTATTATCATCGCAGGAATTCCGCCGATTCTTGCTCTAATTGCTCTGCATCTCTTCTGGTACGAAAAAAACAAATCATATCAAACGCCCGATACCTACTAATTTCTACCTCTCAGGAACCTCATACACCAACACTGTCGAATTCGCCCCTTTTCGCCTGCAAGGCCAATCATACACCACTTTACCCTTTTGCGCTTTCAATGATTCTTCATCCTGCGTCTGCAATCGAAGGTGCGGGTTGCCTGATCTTTCCACAATCACATACTTGACTCGGGGATCAGAAACAACCAAACCTGATTTCCCTTCTAGAAACACTTTGCCTGCATAAAAATGCGACCAACAAAATGCATCTTCCACCAAATCGCCTTCCTTGCAATTGCTCGAAAGCCATTTCCCCGCCTGCTTAAATCCCTCGCGGTTATAATGCAATGTTTCCATGCTTTTATAAACCGAAGGCACCAATAACAATATCAACAGCAACGAAAAATGATTCAACCTAACTAGGCCAACCCTAATCAATGATTCTCTGAAAAAGCTAACAACCATATCACCCAAAACAACACCGCCATATGCTGACCAAACAACCACCATCATCAGCGCTAGCATCGCATGCCTTTCCGAAAGATAACCCATCACCAGCGCAACCCGATAAAAAGCTACATTCAAGACAGCAAATGAAACAACAATAACTAAAACACCAGGCTTCCACCACACCTCCTTGGGAGTCATCAACAACCCGACCAACGCAAACGCGCACCCAAGGTAATTCAACCCTTTCAGATACGAGTCCCCAAGCACCATGAACGACCACATAAACCGTGCCGCTGGCCCTTTGTCTTCACCTTCCCACCAACTTGCAAACAAGGGCGCTTGATCAAAAACATTCATCACCAACTCTGGTCCACTCAGTAAAGCCAGCCGGCTATCTGCTTCAACCTGCAAAACAGCAATTTTCTCAAGTATTTTCTGCCCAGTGGGCTTCGTGGTCAACTTCCCAATCGTCAACATAAATGGCAACGCCAACATCAAAAATCCTAGCATCACCCCAGCCAAACCTGTAACCAACTTCATTTTGGACTTCGAATCATTTAACTTCCCTAACACGATATTCCCCAACATCACCACAAAACATGCAACTACAATTATCATACCCTCGGGCCTTACCAAATAAGCACACGCAGAAAACAACCCTGCAAAAAACCATATTGTCACTCGACCATTTTTAAACGCTATTAAAATACAAGCCAGCGCGCTCGCTGCAAAAAACAAAAACATCCCCTCAGACAATCCATCCCCCAACACCTTGCTTATCGCAGGCAAAAACTCAAACAACAACACCGACCATATCGCAACTTTTGTATCGAATATTTCCAATGCCAAGTAGAACAATGGCAGCACTAATAGCACACTAAAAAAAGAAGAAACCAATTGACTGCTAAGCTGATACGCAAATGATAAATCCGAATCCACAAAGTACCGAACAGGCTTGCTCGCAAAATGAATTGCTAAAGGAAATCCAGGATGCTGCTGTGCATCTTTAATCACCGACTTCCAATCCGTTGAGTTTTCAAGCAACCACGCATAGCGAATAAAACCGATGCTATCGCGTGCTGCTACTTCCGTATGAGTTATTTGCCAGGCCCGCAAACCCGCAACCAACAACATCAACACAAGCAAGATAAACACTTGCGACTTTACCGAAGGCAACGCTTTTTCTTTGACTGTTTCATTTAACATTGCTAACGCTACACCCATTCTCATTAACCAACCAACACTACGCAGCCAAATCATATTCCCATTTGGCCATTTTGGTCAATACATTGATTCCCACTCGCCTTCGTCAGCCGAACCCGCCGAAGGGCCGCGCCCCGCGCGTATTCGTTACCCTCGCCGCACCGCCTTTGTCAACTTCGCGTATGCGGAGTTCCATTCTTGTGCTGTATTTTTGCCTTCAAGCCTACCCACTGTGCTGGTTGGGTCTACCTTTTTACCTCGCATCATGCAAAAGTAAAAGACCCATGGGAACGCAGTATATAGGCTTTGAAAACATTCATCAAAACATTGACCATTGATTACTTACACCAACAGCGGATTAACATCCGCCGCTCGATAGGAATAAAAGCAACCATCGCTGACGCATCCGGCTCTGAATGCAGTGTTTTCCTTCCGTGTTAATCCGTGTTAATCCGTGGCTATGCTTATTCTTTTGCCTTCCATTACCAGCGAATTAACATCCACAGTTCATTGTGACTGGGCCTGCTTTTCTGCAAAGAACACTATACATTCTTAAATTTTTCATCTAAATTCATAAAAAGAAAGTAACTGTTTCAAGCAATTTAAGTTTTAATGCTGGAACGATTTATTATCACAGCTTTATGAAAAGGATCAGTAAATGAGCTTAATCAAATCAGTACATGCCCGTGAAATCCTCGATAGCAGGGGAAATCCCACATTGGAAGTTGATGTAACCTTGGAAAACGGCATGGTTGGTCGTGCTGCAGTTCCAAGCGGCGCTAGCACTGGTGCTCACGAAGCAATCGAACTTCGGGATAATGATAAAAAAAGGTTTTTAGGAAAAGGCACCCGCAAAGCTGTTGAAAATGTAAACCACCACATTGCTGCCAAGCTTAAAGGCCATTGTGTTCTTAACCAAGTAGGCATTGATCATTTAATGCTTGAAATTGATGGCACGCCCAACAAAGGAAATCTTGGCGCAAACGCAATGCTTGGCGTTTCCATGGCTTGCGCCCACGCTGGCGCAGCTAAAACCGGACTCCCACTTTACCGCTACATCGGCGGAACCAATGCTTGCGTACTACCCGTACCTATGATGAATATCCTAAACGGTGGCAAGCACGCAGACAACAATGTTGATTTCCAAGAATTCATGATCATGCCATTAGGCGCGCCCACTTTTGCAGAAGGCTTGCGCATGGGAACAGAAATCTTCCATCACTTGAAAAAAGTTTTGCATGACAAAGGCCTAAACACTGCTGTGGGCGATGAAGGTGGGTTCGCACCTAATGTAAAAAGCACGGATGAGGCACTGGAATTCATTTCCAAAGCTGTTGAAAATGCTGGCTATAAACTGAATGAAGACATCTTCTTCGCACTCGATGCTGCTTGCACCGAACTTTTTGAAGAAGGTAAACACAAAGGCAAGAATGGTTATTGCTTCTTTAAGAGTAACCCCGAAAAAGTCATTTCCTCCGACGAAATGGTTGATTACTGGGTTAATCTTTGCAAGAAATGGCCCATCCGATCCATTGAAGATGGACTTTCCGAAGATGATTGGGATGGTTGGAAAAAACTCACCGCAGCCATTGGTGGCAAAGTCCAAATCGTGGGTGACGATCTTTTCGTTACCAACACAACTCGCTTGCAACGAGGTATCAACGAAAAAGCAGGAAATAGCATCCTAGTCAAGGTAAACCAAATTGGCACCCTTACCGAGACATTGGAAGCCATCGAACTTGCAAAACGAAATAGTTTCACCACCATCATCAGTCATCGCAGTGGAGAAACAGAAGATACCACCATTGCGGATATTGCAGTAGCGACCAATGCAGGCCAGATCAAAACTGGGTCTGCAAGCAGAACCGATCGCATTGCAAAGTACAATCAGTTGCTTAGGATTGAAGAGCAACTAGGTAAAAAGGCTCGATACGGCAAAGAAGTATGGCCCAAGGAAAGGCTGTAAAAGCCTGCCTTTTATGGCACAAAAACTACTTTTTGGGCTAACTATTCTACTGGGGTCCCTCGCCATGCTTGCTGGTATCATCAGCCTGGCGGGACCTCAATTTTTGAGTCTATTACATTTGCAATTCTTGGCAGACAAAGGGTTGGCCCGCATTCTTATCGGGTCTGGCATTGGACTCATCGCAACTGCTTTTGTCTTTTTCAGAATAAACAAAACCCCCACCTTCAAACAGGAAGAATAATATGGACATGCTGTTTGAAGGCAGGATGGCAGTATATGGCTGCTTGATATTTTGCTGGGTCGGGCTTTTTCTCATCTGGTCTTTTGCTAAATTCAACCACTTTATAACCGCTACCTTGGCAATTGCTTTTTTACTGGCAAGCTATTGGGTTTTAGACACTCTCGTTGTCACCAACAAGGAAAGCGCTGAATTAGTGCTTAAAAATATAAGCAAAGAAATTAAACAAGGTTCGATTATTTCTGCACTAAAGCATCTTGATGGGCGCTTCATTACCGCAAGGGGAACAGATTTAAAATCGTTTGAAGCTTGGTTGAACAGGCATCAAGCAGAACAGTTGGTAAAAGAAATTGTTTTTTGGGATATCGAAAACATCGGCCCAGGCACTGATAAAAACACCAGCAAAATATCTTCCATGGTTAAAGTGAAAGGTAATTGGGGCGGGTTTCAAGAAGCGATTTATCGAGTCGAATTCTTATTCCAAAATAAGAAAGATGGAGCGCCATCAATTCTTTCATTTCAAATATATGATCCAATCAATCAAAACAATCGGTTAGAAATAGGAATATGAGGGCTAGCATAAAGCTTTGCCCTCAGTCATCCCAATTTATTACTTCTGTTGAATGATCTTAATCGGAGGTGGTTCAGAATAACGCGATACAACGGGTGCACTAATGCTTCCCATTTCGCATGAATCACAAGCACCACCGGCTTGCATTGCTGCTCCGCCGTGCCTGTAACTCTTATCTGCATGGATCAAATAGCCCCAGGGTTTAAAGGTCAACCCTACGCGATGTCCATTGCACCCAGACAACAAAAAGATCGTACAAAACCCAGCAATCATCAATGATCTAAAACTCATGGCAGCCTCCTCAAATTTGAATTCATTCTGAATAATTCAGAACATCTCCTACACCTTTGATTCCTAAAGTTGTTTTTTAAAAAACAGTTTTAGAACCACACCCAGAAGGAACTACTATTCCTTAAATCTCACTAAAAGGAATATGCAGCCCAACTTGGCAGGTGCAAGCAATCTTTCGATTGCAAACTCGAAGAGTGGCAAAAAAAGTTTGAACAATTACGGTTGTAGAGATTCTAAGGAGAGAAAGCCTTTTCTTATCAAGCTAAAAGACCTAAACCAGTTCAGAATCTAAAACCCTAAATTCAAACCGCCAATGCGCCTATTATTGCTGGGGCATGCAAACAGGAGCAGGAGCGCAAACTGGTGCACATTGTGGCATCGGAGCGCAAGCTGGTGCATATTGTGGCATTGGAGGAGGCGTGCTATTGGAATGCCTACGACCAAAAAGACCAGTACCTTCATGGCCCCAGCAGCCAGCATTAAGCATGATCAAACCAAGAAGAGCCGATCGTACGATAAAAGTTTTCATATTCACTCTCACTTAGAAACAACTAAAAACATATATCCAGCAAACCTTTGGTAGGGTTGCCGTCGCCAATACAAATTGGCTGATAACTTTTATCCACTGTAAAAAAAAGACCATTATTAGCGCGAGAAGAAAAGTAGTTAATTAGATGACAATTATTATTTTGAGATACACATTTAACAAATAAGCCAATAGTTCACAAAAACACAATAGTTCCAATTGTGCCCGAAACAACATGCCTAAACCCCCAAAACCCTAAGAAAAGTGTGATAAATTTAAGCTCAACTCAAATTCATCAAACCAAAACACTGCTTTTAAATGCTTTTGCCCCAATCCAGTACCAAGAAAACCGATCCTGGATTAAAACCTTTGCTTGCTCTTTGTATTTTACTTAATCGATTAATACGAATGTAAAAAACAAACTCAGATAAAGATTTTCGTTTAACAAGAGTTGAAAACTATCTGTATTAGGCTGAGTAACATAAAAAAGCACCCTTCATGATAAATAAAGGGTGCGAGAGATGGCGTAAGGAAAAACGATTAAGAATCGGAGATGGTAGTTGAGGATTTAGCGGGAGTAACAATAAATCCCGCCTGAGTGAGAATATCTTCGATTTCATCGCGAAGAAGTTCTTCTCTGGTCATGAGTTCATCCACAAGTTTTTCAACATAGATACGATTATCAGAGAGCAATTGAAAAGCATTATCATCCGCCTGCCTAAGGAAATTCTGAACTTCAGAATCGATAAGGGCAGCGGTTTGTTCGCTAAAATCGCGAGCTTCCTGCATTTCTTTGCCTAAAAAGACATGCTCTTCGCCCACTTTAAAAGTCATGGGCCCAAGCTTTTCGCTCATACCCCAATGGGTAACCATCATTCGAGCAAGCCTTGTTGCTCGTTTCAAATCGGATTCTGCGCCGGCATAGGGTTGATTGTAAATGAGCTTATCAGCGGCACGACCACCCATAATCATGACCAACTGATTCTTAAAATGATCCAAGCCATGATGAAAGCGATCTTCATCTGGTGCGTTGAGATTAACGCCAAGGCTTTGGCCCCTAGGGATGATGGAGACTTTTTGAGGTCGATCTGCACCCGGCATTAGCCAAGTGACAAGGGCGTGGCCTACTTCGTGGTAAGCGGTTCTGCGTTTATCTTCTGGGGTAAGAACTTCTTCGCGTTTGGGGCCGATAAGAACTCTATCTGCTGCGACTTCGAAATCAGCTCGGTCGATTTTATCTTTTTCAAGTCGAGTCGCAACCAAGGCGGCTTCATTAGCTAAATTCCGAAGGTCTGCACCAGTCATGCCAATCATTTTTCTGGCCACCATCTCCAGATTTATATTATCTGCAAGAGGCTTGTTACGAGTATGAACCTTGAGAATCGCAAGCCTGCCCTGCCAGGTTGGCCTATCAATGGTGATATGCCTATCGAAGCGGCCTGGCCGTAAAAGCGCGGAATCGAGTACATCAGGCCGGTTGGTTGCTGCAAGTACGATGACGGTTTCAGTAGGTTGGAAGCCATCCATTTCGCTTAGAATTTGATTAAGGGTTTGCTCGCGTTCATCAGAGCCACCACCCACACCCGCGCCACGCATTCTACCAACTGCATCAATTTCATCGATAAAAAGAATACAGGGGGAATTATCTTTAGCAGTTTTGAACATATCGCGAACCCGGCTAGCGCCCACGCCCACAAACATTTGAATAAATTCTGAACCACTAATGGAGTAGTAAGGAACACCTGCTTCGCCAGCAACAGCACGGGCAAGGAGGGTTTTCCCGGTACCTGGGGGGCCAACAAGCAAAACGCCTTTGGGGATGCTAGCGCCTAACCTGGTGAATTTATCGGGGGATTTTAAGAACTCAACGATTTCCTGCAATTCGCCTTTGGCATGCTGCAAGCCTGCAACATCCTCGAATGTGA